>JGI11643J11755_11719162_pt1 | contig 11067 bp, 24 predicted proteins | sample IowConreferecore_FD_11755 | JGI IMG/M metagenome (IMG submission 11755)
ATCGACCGGATATTCATAGATCTTGCCTTCGCGTCCGTCTTTATATAGATGCAAGAATTGGATGCTTTGGATGTCGTAGCCATGCTTCAAGGCCAGATATGCATAAGCACAGCCTTGGGGCTTCCAGCCCAATGATGGCTTCGAAGATGTCTTCAGATCAACGATTGCAAGCCCGTCTCCGGTATCTATGATAAGGTCCACTTGCCCGGTTATCTTAAGATCATCGCAATAGAATCGCTTCTCCATCTCAATGACTTTGTGACCCTTAGACCACCATTGTTTGAACGAGTGAACATATCCTTGGGTCTCTTCATCTACCCCGAATTCACCAATTCCGGAGATGATTCCTTCGCAAATGCTGTGAACTTTGGTGCCGCGATCCGCTGCGTGTTGTAAAATATCTGGTGGGATTTTGTCCAGATCCGTGAATGGGTAAATAATGCTTGTGACACGGGTGTAGCCGTCTTTCATGCAAAGTTCTTTTTTTAAACATCAACGTATCATATAATGCGCGGAATGACAACGAATTTGTTTAGGATGACTTTAATGATGAAAGAAATTAATTTAGTGAAAAAAAAATGCTCCGGAACATCTCTCACAACCTCCGGAGCATACAAGAAAAAAGAACAATGACTAGATTATATCCCCCCTCATCAATTATGTCTATAGCAAACCAAACCGGAGCCGCTATGGATTTATATAATATCACTTCACAAGAGATCTTAGACCGCATTTCCCGTCATTGCCCCGAAGCCCTAAGTGTGTATTTACAATGCTTAAATCGTGCCGGTGAAGACGGAAATGTGTTCTTTTCCCGACAAATGGTAGAGGTCGACATGTCTGAGAGATGGTCGCCTTTTGTTTCGCGGGTGAAGAAATTGGCATTGGAAAATCTATTGGAATGGCATCCATTTCTTGACGGCATCTCAATCACATTGGCGGATATCAATGATGGAGAATGATGTTATTGTCTGCGATGGGTGTTTTGAACGGATCGGGAAGATGAACGCTCCGGCTGCAGCTTTATGGATTGATATCTGTGAAATGATCGGCGATGGCCAATTGATGTCCATTGAAGCCGAAGACTTCGAAGAGATGCGGATCTTGGAGCTGTTGGGGCATATCGTCACATCTGAAACGGATAAAAAGATTTTGGTTCGTCTAAAGGGTGAGAAAGACTATTACTTTTGCAATGGTGATTGCGATGGATAAGAGATGTACACATTGTAAAAAGGTCAAGCCGATCTCTGATTTTTACATGCAATATGGCATTTCACGGAACCAATGCAAAACATGTATCAGTAAAAAAAACGCTGCTCATGCCAAGAAAATGAAGTCATTGAAAGGCCACGTTGAAGACAAAGAAGCGGATAGAGAATATATGCGCGTCTACTACAAGGCGAACAAAGAAAGGTTCGCTGAATACCGCCGGAAATTCATACAGAAAAACCCGGATTACTATCGCGATTATGTTCAGAAGCGCAAGGGATCAAATAAAAAAGACAGCCACCGTAAGATGGCTGCCCCGAGGTACGAATGAACAATAACGAGATAGCTTGTAATCTACAAAAAAACAAACCATATGAGGCTTTATGTCTAAAAACCCCACAAACAATATAAGGTAAAATATGTCAGATAAGACAATTCCAGTCAACAACCAACCACTACACAGTGGAATTTTTCATGGATTCGATACTGGTTATGCCATGGCATATGGTGTGGATGAAGCGATCATGATTCGAAATCTACAGTTCTTCATCCAATCCAATGCAAATCGTGGACATAACTTTCATAAGGGAAGGTTCTGGACATATGATAAATTGGAAGATTTTCCCAACCATTTTCCATATTGGACAATTAAGCAAATCCGCCGAATTCTAAAATCTTTGATAGATCAAAAAGTGATCATTAGGGATGAATTTAATAAGGCTTGGAGTGAACGAACTTCATGGTATGCATTCCTTGATCAAGAGAAATTTGTGCCTAACATCAAACCTCCGAAAGTTCCGACTCCTGTTCCTGAAAGTGAGCCTCCACCTAGTGAAATTCAAATAAATTCTCCCGTGATGCCCAAATGGGCAAATGACAGATGCCCAAATGGGCAACTGACAAATGTCGAAACGGGCATCTCTATATTAGATACTTCTACTATCACTACTTCTATCTCTTCTTCTTCTCCTTTAATGGTTCATGCAGAACCATCGCCGGCTGACGCCGTCGGGATGGAGATGGATGATGATCCACCCAAAAAGAAAAGCGAATTCTCTGCTGAAGTACTTGATCTGACGGAGAAGATGATTTCTGTTCTTCAGAACCACAGTAAGTTTTACCGGAGACCCAAGAAGATGCAGCCAAGCTGGGAAGCAGTCCATGATCTTCTTAAGTCATCGCCTACTCCGGAAAGAGTCTTGGAGCTTTTGACCTATGCCGTAAAAGACACCGAAGCAAAGGGGACTTTTCCCGGATGGAGTGTGGTTATTTACACCAAATCCCCGATCATCAAGTTCTGCGAAAAGGCTCAGACGATTGAAAAATCTTTGCAATCTAAGCCCAAGCGCGAGTTCTGCCCTTCTTCGGATGATGAGAAATCAAGACAATGTGTTGAAGAGATGATGAAGGGAGCTCTATGACAGCTCCAACTTTCAAAACTCTTGCGGGAACTTTGCAAAAGATGAAAGATTTAGACCTTGCAAGGGGAAATAAGATCTGCCATTTCTATGCTTCAAACCAAGGGTATTTGCCAATTGATCCGCCGGTTTATGCAAAAGACTTTGAATGCCCATTTTGTGGAAACAAAGAATTTGCATTGATTATGATTGATCCCAAAAACCGAGCATGGCTTTGCGATCGCGTTTGCTTGGGCTCTAAGCTTCCATATTCAATCACTAGTAGGGATGTACTGCCCATATCAAAAAGAGCGCTTCTATGGGTCGAATTCTGCGAAATAAACGGCATTGGCGATATACATCATGACGTTTGTTTTGAAAAGATCGAACAATCTCAAGGAAAATTGGATTATATGCTGGGTTTTGCAACCAATCCCAATGGCATTGCTTTCATGAAAGGCGAGCCCGGAACGGGAAAAACTTATGCATCTATGGGAATTTGTGAAATGTTCACCCGAAGCAGTGCTTCTTGTATGTTGTTTACATTGAGAGAGATGTTGAATAAGTGGCTTTTGACTTTTAAATCAAAAGAACATGACAACTTCGTTGACAGAATAAAAAACGTTCGGCTATTGGTGATTGATGACTTTGGGCTTTGTGAGATGACTCCAACGGCCTCCGAGTTTTTCTTGGATCTAATTAATTCAAGAATGCAATGGAAAAATAAAGGAACGATTATATCAACTAACTTAAATAATAATGATTTAAACAAATATTGTGGTCATTCTTTAGTTGATAGACTGAAGACAGCTCAAGTCTTAGAGTTCAAAGATGTTTCAAGAAGAATCAAAAAACCTTTGTAGGAGTAAAATGATAAAGATCCAGAACTTATATCCCATAAACAAGGGATCTCTAATGGCAAAATGCGACGTGCATATTGCCCCATGGAAGATGACTTTCCATGATGTAAAGATTTTTGAAAAAGGCGCAAACAGATGGATTGCAATGCCATCCAAAGACTTCGTTAATGCCGAAGGGATCACAAAATACTCGGATATGATCTCTTTTGATTCAGATGCGGTTAAAAAAAGGTTTACCGAGCAGATCAAAGAAGCGGTCGATAAATATCTGGAAAGCAATCCAGAAATGAAAGTCGAAGATGTGATCACCGAAGACGAGTACCCGTTTTGAAGATCATCATACCGGGAGTGCCGGTTCCTCAAGCGAGAATGAGACATTTCACACGGGGTGGATATACGGGGACATTTGATCCGAATGGCGCCGATAAAAAGCGGATCAGAGCGATCTTGTCGGGATACAAGGCCGAATTCGAGAATCCCCGNATTCGGNCATTTGTATTTTACATGCCAACACCAAAACAAGTTCCCAAGAAATTGCTTGATAGCTATTGTTCGGAAAGACGCAAGCACAAGAAGAAACCAGACATCGACAATTTGGTGAAGTTGTACTTGGATTGTCTAGATGAAATCTTTTTCGCAGGGGATCAAAGGGTTAGCCTTGGCCCCTGCTTGAAGGTCTATAGCCCTACACCTCGCACAGTGATTCTGATCGACGAGATGACGGATCGTCTTGAAACACAAGATCTGGATCATACCGGTCTCGACGCTGAATTATTCGATAAACCGACATCTTCGCAAACGGTTTTCCTTCCCGCGTTCGATGACCCTTTTTATTGATTATGTCCGCTATTTCTTCGTATGTGTGAAACAGATCTCTTAATCGAATCATTTCAAGGCATAGACGATATTCATCCGGCTCCGGGATCAACTTGTAGGGCATTCCGAACGTGCGTGTACCTTCCCGAGTTTGTAATACCTTTTCATCCAACTTAAAGCCATACCATACACGTCCTACTTTCTCCATTTGATCTTGCTTGTAACGCAATTTTGTTTTCGTTCTTACACTGATTTGAGTTCTTTCCCGTTGTGACAACCAACCATGCAATGCAATATCTTGAGTTTCAAGCGTTGGCAACGTTAAACAATAGACTTGAATGCCTTTTGCAATTAAGCAATGTTTATAAATATAAATTAATTCATCATCCGTTCTTGCCAACCGGTCAATAGAATAAATAATTAATAGATCACCCTTCCGAACGAATTCTAACATCTCCATCAATTTAGGCCGATCTTCCATCGGTAGTCGAGTTGTCATTTCTTCTTCATCAAAGCAAATAATCTCATCTCCGGATTTTTTGATCTCATTGGCATATTTAAGACACCCAGCCACTTGCGCTGCGGTGTCTTGTGTGTGCTTGGAGACTCGGGAGTAAATAATTATCCGTCTCAATCTGCCACCTCTTCGATGATGTTCACGCGGTTGTGATTCTTCCAATTATGGATCTCTTGCAACATCTTGCAATAGCCCTCGGATGTGGCTTTCACCGAGCATTTATCAATCAATCTAACAAGATTATCCATGAATTTCTGTTCATCAAAAGCAGCCGAGCGAATCAATTTAATCATGGCGTTCCAGAACTTTGTGGTCTTTAGATACGTCGAAGGAATTGCGCCATTGATGCGTTTGATATAATCAATCACTCGCCAAATGATATCAATTTCTGATCCGTAAACGTCGTTATTGAAGACAAATTTACCGGATTTGAAGTCTTTATAATTGTTCTTACCATTGCCAGTGGTCAAAGCAAAAGCCGTGCGAATGTCCAAGTTATTCTTCTTCGCGAAGTCTTTTAATTTGATATATTCTTGATAACCATTTTGAACAAAGAAGTTCACGTAGTCTTGTAATCCCCATGCCTTTGAGCAATTCATCGCTAACATATCCATGATTCCAAGGGATGCCTCGACCTTGTAATAGATTTCCACACCCAATTGTTTTGCAGCCAGCAAACGGTTTTGGCCGTCTATGACTTCCATCTGGGCGTTGACGATGATGGGACGCATGTGCAAAAGATTGCGTGCCTTGATGGACTCTGTGATCCGTCGAAGATGTCCCGTGTCAATTTGTCGGTTGTCTTCTCTGAATTTAAACATGTCATAATTAGTTGTTTTTTCCATTTAATATTTCCTGTAAAGTTGAGGTTATAATTTCTAATTGAAACTCGATGTTTTCTATACGTTGTAGAATCTTTTTTCTAACAGGCGTATGATGGTATTGAATAAAATTATCATGTGCCTGATCTGCTATATAGCTATCAATTCCACCATTTTTTTTTATTTCATGGTTTATTGAACCGATCGAACGATTTAATAATTTGGAAATAGAAGCTCGAGTCATTTTCTTGGACAGACATTCTTCTAGTAATTTTCTATCCTGCAAGGTATAAGGCACTCTAGCCTTTCTATCGTCAAACACCAAATAAGGATCATAGCGATCCTTTTTTCCGCCTCTTCTTCGGATTTCTCCACCGATTGCGTATGCTGTTCGACCTAGTTTAACGGCGATAGCTTCCATTGAACAGCCTTGATCTATCATGGATTTAATCTTTAATCGATCTTCTAATGTGTATGCGACTTTTCTAATTGTTTCATTTTCCATGGTTATTACTCATTAAAGTGTCAACCAAGATTTCAACTTGCATCTCCAAGTGTTCAATCCGTTGCCGTAAAGTTGTGTAAGAAGATTTTTGACCCACATTGATATCATGCAATTTCTGGCGACCCAATACTTGCCTTTCATAGGCGCTACGTTGGGCTTTCTCCGCTGTGTAATGACCGATGCCACCATTAAGCCGAACATCGGTTATAACCGCATTCTTAGATCTTCCAATGCGTCTTCCAATCTCGGTTAAAGACAAAGATTCTTTAATCAAAGCCTCGATTTGTTGACGTTCTTGTAGTGTTAACATTCGTACGTCAGACATTCTTAGCTCGCTTGATCTTTTTGATAGCGGTAATCTCATTGGCTGATAACTGCTTCATGACTTCCGCGACGGAAAAGCCCTCGGGCAATAACTGTAACAGATTCTCGGCTTGCTCCATATACAAATGGCATAGACGGTTAAGATCCCACACCAATGTATTAGCCATTGTTTCGTGCTCGGGTTTGAAGATCCCAAGACTAACAGCTTTGATGTGGAACTGCTTCAAAGTGTTCAACGTCATAATGCCTGCAACCAACATCACTACGTACTCGTCCAAAGTCTTCATCTTATCGGGGTCTAACAGGTTTAAGTGCATTTCGTTCCTTGAATAACAATAATTGTTTCTTAAATGCCGGAGATACCAAGGTATGCCCGTTCTCCCACCGTGACACACTCGCCACGGTGGTGCCCAATGCGACGGCTAATTGATATTGCGTCATGCACAGGGATTTTCTTAGCTCGATGATTTCATCCTTGGTCATCTTTAACCTCGGCGTTTTTCTTTTCTTCGGCTTCTTCAATCAATCGGTGCGCGTCACAGATTGCTTGTTGAATCGTCCCCAATCCATCTACATGATATGGAGCAGATTTCAGGGCTAAAACAGTGGCGGTTAATACCATGTGGTAAACCGTTTCGTCGGCTGTTAATAGTTGTCTATAGGGTTGAATGCAGTCTAATAGCGCATGTCCTAGGGCTTCAATATCTTCGGGTTCATTCATCTTCACCCTCCACTTGCAGTGAATCAACCGCTTCTTTCATAAAGCTCATGATCTGTTCGGAGTTGTAACCGCCTTGAGCCTTGAATATGAACGTCACTAGTTGGCACATTGACCAAGAAAATGCAATCGCATCTACTTGGTTTTCATCTTGCCATTTGACGGCAAGATTTAATAAATCGGTGTGGATTTCTTGCCGATAAGAACAATTGCAAGGTATTTCTATTTCTTCATTCATTTGTTTTCCTTTGTTAATCTAAGTATATAAATATCAATAAAATAATAACCCATGTTGGTATGAACATCATTCCTCCGGATCGTAAACGTGTTCGATGATTGAATCACCTACCATTTCGGATTGATTAATATCAACCCAGTCATGAGATAAGTGAGCCGTCTCTAATGATTCGGCCATCACTTCGTATTCAATGGCGTAGGTCTCTAAAGCGACGATGCGGAAGCGTTTCATTCATCCACCTCCCCGAAAACATCGGGAAACATCTTTTCCGCCAATTCATAGAACTCGGAGCGAATATGCTCGTCTATCATCGAGCAATTCAATGAGCAATCAAGCTCTTTAAGGACGGCTTTTAATTGCTCATGGGTTAAACCGCTTTCATCTTCTTCAAAATCTTCAACGGTGTATTGGATCATTAGTGTGGTCATTTTATTGCTCCTCTAGGTGAATGCTTATGATCTGTGATCTGTCATAATGTTTTAATGCTTCCGTGTAGGCATCTTGAAAGCAAGTTGCCAGTAAACAAATTTCCACAGAATTAGGGAGATTTGATTTAATTCTATATTTATTTCTCGGCTCTTCATCTACAAAATCAAAGTCATGGCTATAAGCCCAATGAATGCGCTTGGTTCGCGGATGCAATATCAACAAGTTGTAGCCGTCGGGGTGATCTTGTTCCGTGATATTGTCGCCATCCGCGGAGTCCACTTGAATATATAGAAATTTCAGCATTTCTAGGTCATTAGACGAGATCGGAGGCGAGCAGGCTACTTGATCCGCTTCATCTTTTCTAATGTCTCTAAGGTGGGCATATGTGCGTTTATTGGTCATTTGATTCTCCATGTTCATTAATAAATTCTTGGACAGCATCATAGATGCGTTGTTTAGCCAATAATTGACCATTTGAGATGAATCCGATGATATTATCGGACACTCCGCATCCCATTACTTCTATGGCCTCGTCACAATATTCAAAGGCATAGGCATTGCCATTCTCATATAGCCAACGGGCTAAATCATGGTTCCATATGTCCGCCTCTGGTTCTTCATCGGGAAACGCCAAAGATTCATAGATGATTTGGTAAATCCAATCATTCGGCAAGCATCCAAAGAAATGATCGAAATGGATAGATTGAACCAATTCGCGCAATTCATCGGGTGTTTCTTGGTGTGAAAACAAATAGGGCTCGCCATTGATGCGTGCCCCCTTCATAAAGTATTGTGAGTAATTCATTTTCCCCCCATAGAATCGTAGATCTCTGATTGCAATTGGATGGCCATTTTTGCCATCCGTTTGTATACATTTGCCAAGTCATTGCGACCAAGAAATGTCAATTCGTCTTTTAATTGTTCATATCTCTTTTGAGACGTGTTTAAGTGATCTAATACAAGTGCGTCTAGATTCATTATTCACCCCTCGCATCTTCTTCATCACAATAGCATTGGAAATATTCTTGAAAGGCTTGTTCGGGTGTTGCGTGCAACATTCCCCATAGGGAATCTGTTTCAGACCACAAACAGCAACATTTACAGACTTTATATTTAACAACGCCATAGGCCGTTAGTTCGCCCGATTCAATGCGTTCTTGGATCTCTAAGGCATAATCAGGATCAAAATCATCTTGTGATGAATGATAGTCCAGATCTGGAAACACTTCATAACGGATAGCACCGTCATATTTTGTTAGTAGTGGGGTCATTGGTCTCTCTCATTGTTATTGTTTTCACACCGTCTCAAGCGTTAGCACACGGAGATCTTATCACCCGTGGTTAATAGCGAGTCAGTGATGGTGTATAATATAACATGTGTACATGATTAAAAACAAGCAAAAAGATCGGTAGTGATCACTTTTATGAATTTATCATAAGTGATTGAAATCCATACACATAGAGAACATTCAAATAAATAGTTGACATAAAAATACGTTAAATGCGATTGTTTGATTACAATCAGTCTTGAACCCCAAGGTATGCCCGCAGGGCGTACCGCAGTAGATGCGAGGTGATATATAAAGGCACAAGCCATATTCACCGAGCCATCTCTGTATCAAGGTTATATCTAATTCATATGCCTTGGTGGTGTTTGTTTTGTGTTAGGCTGGTTACCCATAAACATAGCCATCAAGGTCATATGGCATATCCAAAATCAAAAGGCACAGCAATCGGAAACAAGGCTAAACGCCCACACCCGGGCATAGCACTCAATAAAGATCTCATTGCTGACCTACTGGTAAAACATCAAGGCAACCTTAGCAGGGTTGCAGATGCGATTGGTTCTAACCGTGGTTCTATACGTCAAGTGGTTGATAGACACCCGGAATTGCAAGATCTGCTAAAGCATTGTAGAGAACGTATCATTGACGAGTTAGAAACACATGTATTCGATCGAGCTTTAGAAGAACGTGATACAACATTGCAATTGTTCATCTTAAAGACTCAAGCCCGTCACCGTGGCTGGGATCAAGATGAAGCCAAGAATGCAGCCAAGGATATAGCGACAGCAGCCTTTGAGTTCATCGTATCTAAGTCTAAGACAGATCAATAAGCCTTCACACATACACCAGAGACAACATTACACATATCTACGTGTGTATCATCCTGCTCGCGGTGTTATCAAATAAAGACTACATAGATCTAAACCATGGAAAACAGACGGGGGTACAGACCTTAAGCGGTACCGGTACCATGTAAATCTATATCTCATCACCTCCGTCAAACGTAAACCACTCCCTCAACAAAAAAAATTTCCACAATACCTGACGAACAAGATCAGATGATCTATAACAGATCTGTGAAACTGAGATCCCCTTCCCAACAAAAAAAATTCCCAACCCAGATCCATAAAATAAATTTGTCATGTATGATATGAACAACCCTGGGGATGAATATGAAAAATGAAGAATGTAAATTCGTGTATAGACCATGGGATGAATCGATGCGGGATCATCCCAAATATGATCTGATTAAGATGATCTGTGCTAATGAAAAGATCATTGATCTACGAGACCGCTCACAACCATGTGTGGATGGCATATCTGATAATGATTGTGATAAATGATGGGATCGGGTATGATCATTCGAAACCATGGGGGATGTATGGAAGATGTTAAGAAACAATTGTTGGATCTTAAAAAGATCTACCAAGAACGGATGGACAATGCCAAATCGAAGAGAGATGAATATCTTCAATATTCGATTAATAATCTGAAGAACATTGTCAAATTCGATGAAGAATATGATGAATATGAAGAGAAATTGGAAGATCTTGAAGACCAAATATCTAATATTTCGCAGAAACCGGAGATGGATGATGAATGATTTATATATGTGTGTTCCGCCCACAAGACCACTGGAATATTGTGGAATGCTGGTCTCTTCTTTTCCATCAAGATCTCTTAAATTCTTAACCGATCTTGGTGATGTGCGGATCGCCTTGTCGGATGGATACCGGGTGTTTAAATTGAATTCACTTCAAGAGATCGATTCTGTTGAAACGACACATGTGGAGAAGATTAAATGAATAAACAATATTTGCTGGTGGTTGATGATGTGGGTATGGCTTTGATGCAACAAATGATCCCACGACTTCAATTCGTTCCCGTGGAAGGGATGATTACGGGATCTGAGACGCATTTTGTGTTGGCGACGCCGAAACCGGCGCC
>JGI11643J11755_11764732_pt1 | contig 11039 bp, 13 predicted proteins | sample IowConreferecore_FD_11755 | JGI IMG/M metagenome (IMG submission 11755)
TAGGATTAATTTTCTACTATATCGGGTTACTGTCTGTCGCAATCTATTTATTAAAAATAATTGTAGATTTATACCAAGTTTTTTCTTCCAAAGAAAAATTAAACAATCATCCAAAAGGGCTTCTTATTGTAGCTATTATTGAAATGATTGCTGTTACGTATTATATATATTTTAATTTCATAAATTAATGTCGAAACCAAAGATTCTAATCTACGGTAATGTCTATGACACTGCCGTAGGACAAAGTATTGCATACATGGATTTCTTTTCACAGTTCGGTGATGTTATCATTGTAACCAGTGAGATGGACCTTGATTGGATGATTGAGATTGGTGACATACTCGCATTACCTGGGGGTATGGATGTATTGAACAACAAAGCTAAGCCCGGATTTTATGCAGGAAAGGCTCATCCGCATTACGAATACCTTGATGAAAATTTGTTAGCACCATGGTTAAAAACAAGTAAACCAATCATTGGTATTTGTCGTGGTATGCAGGTATTGAACACACGATTGGGTGGGACCCTACATCGTCACGTTATTGAGCATGTGCAGGCAGATAAGTTGGACAGATCTGAAACACCTGATCTACTCTTTACCAGTATTNANGNTAAACCTGTATGGAAAACCAATAGCTATCATCACCAAGCTGTTAAAGATGTTGCAGAGGGGTTTGAAGTACTTGGTTGGTCTCATGTATGGAGAGGCTGCCCTTCTTTACGTGATTCAAAGTATTTCAATATTGCCTACACTGAAAAGTGGCGGCCTAAGAACAGTAATCAACCAGAGGAATACGAAACAACTGGTAAGGAAATGCCAATGTTTCCTGAGATTATTCGCCATACCTCAAGGCCATATCTGGCATTCCAATATCACCCGGAAGAGTTCAATTGCGAATTAGCAAACGAACTTATTAATTCTATGTTACAAGAATATTTCGCTCAACAATCATAAAAATTATATGGCAAAGAAGAAAATCTTTACTCGCTTTATTCCGAAATTACGCACACGTCATCCGTCCCATAAGCCTCTAAAGGCTTTGCTTCCAAAGTTTCCTTTTCGTTCTGTAATCCGATTCGGATCATTCACAGAACTCCCTGATACTGTTTCAAAAGGTGGTAACCGTATTGAAATAAATACGGTTGAGGCCATCAAGAATTCAGCTAATAAGTTACGAATGAAGCAATGCTTCACTGATGCTGGTGTTAAAACAGCACAGTGGGTAAGGCTTACTGATAAAGATGGTGTTAATGGTATGAAAATGCCAGTAGTTATCAAAAGCTTAATGGGTAGCCGTGGCCGTGGTAATTATTTAATCCAATCATTAAATGATATCGAAGCTTGGAATAAGAATCGAGAATTGAATAATTATATTATGGAAAGGTTCCATGATTATAGCCGAGAATACAGACTCCATGTGGATAAGAATGGATGCTTCTATGCTTGCCGTAAGATGTTGAAGAACGGTACGCCAGAAGACAAGCGTTGGTTTCGTAATGATTCTAACAGTACCTGGATCATGGAAGAGAACCCCGCATTCGATAAGCCAGTAAACTGGAACACTATCATTGCGGAGTGTGTAAAGGCTCTTAACGCTGTGGGACTTGATGTGGGAGCCTGTGATGTTAAGGTCCAGAGTGCTAAAAACAAAAAAGGCACGCAGAGAACAAATCCTGAATTCATTGTAATTGAAATTAATTCTGCACCATCATTTGGTGCCATAACCCTTAAAAAATATGTCGAAAGATTACCAGCCATACTTATGGCAAAAAAGAAGGGATAGACACTATCCATGGGAAATTATGGACAGACAAAGACCAAGATCAACCACCACCACCACCGCACAACCCAAGACTCCTATGGAACCTACAGTAACACCTGAATCAACAATGGAAAGACATAGAAGAGCGATAGATGAGTTAAGAGCTATGTTTCTCAGGGGGGGTGCTGTTATTGTTAACCCCACTACACCTGTTGAACCTGTTGAAACCAGTAAGGAAACGGTGGTAGACCCACACCCATATAAGGGTGTTGATGTGGCTAATTTGAATGATGCTGATATTAAAGCATTAGAAAACCATAGGAAGCTTTATCATAGCAAGTGGGGCTTGGGCGATTATTCTCTAGAACCGTCCTATAGTGGCTTTACGGTATTTGATACAGTGTTAGGAAGAATCGATTCTAATAGGCGTTTAGTGTGGGATACGTGCTGTGGTCCTGTAACTAATCACAACTCGTCTAAATATATTATCTATATGCATTTTCCTAGGCAGCTTCAAGAATCTAATGAGATTGAAAAATGGGCTAGTTTTATCAAAGAGCATTATGGATTTAATGTCAAATATGTTGGTACGGCACCTATCGAGGGTTCATTGTATGGTGGTGTGAACAAATTTGTAGATTCTCATTTAATAGCAATCTATGCACAATCAGAAACCACCATTATCACCCTCCATCGTTTAACAGCGGTAACGATGTTGCGTTATCTATATAGGCCAAAACATTTCAAAAACATTATTAAGCCTATTTATGAGATGGTAGAGATGGGGATTAACCCGTGGGATGCCCTACAACTTGCACATTATTATTTTATCCTCGTATCCCCTGATAAGGATGCTTATTCGGGGGAGCGTGGATTATCTTCTGGGCATTATTCTCTTCTGTATCCAAGAAGTTATGACCATATGTGTGAGCTATTCAGGGGCTTTAATGGGTCAATACACTCTGTATGGCAGGGAATACACCCTTCTACCTTGTGTGGTATTAACGAATACTCATACGAAAGTACACTTTTGTATCGCGATTATGGGTTTAAGAACAGCCTAAAGGACATATTTCGTAAGGAGGGTGAATATTTTATTTACCCCTATGAAACTGTATTTTATAAAAAATTTTGGTCCCTATTAGGGAAGCACGATTGGATGGGAGCCTATGAGCTACATCGACGATACCTAGTATCGAAGATCCCATTATTAATTGCGCTGCGTGATAATTTTGAATATTATAAAAAGATTACAAATAAGCAAAACTTCATGTCCACTTATGGATATGGTAAGTTATATAATATCGAATTAATAAACCATCTAATAGGCTTTCTTAAAACATTATAACAACCTTTTTACTTCAAACATGAAAACATTAATTCAAAACCCGGTGGTGGGTTCAGACCCCGAAGTATTTGCTTTCGCGGGGCACTTAAACATGATCGTACCTTCTTTCGATCTTGTTGGTGGTACAAAAGAAGAGCCCCTTAATTTGGGGAAAGAGGGGTTCTTTATTCAGGAAGATAATGTTCTTGTTGAATACAACATACCCCCTTCAAATACGAAGGAAGCTTTTGTGGCTAATGTCCATACGGGCCTTAACCTTGTATCGGGGAAACTTCCAGATGGCTTTGTACCTTTGGTAAAATCGAGCCATAGGTTTCCTCAAAATATGATGAAGGACCCCCGTGCCTTTATCATGGGGTGTGAACCAGATTTTAATGTGTACCTGGAAGATTTTAATCCCCGTCCAGATATGAAGGACGATCCTTTCTTACGCAGCGCAGGCGGCCATCTTCATATAGGGTATGATGATTCCAATGACAAGATCAATAACCTATTGGTTCGGTACTTGGATGCCTATCTGGGCGTACCATCGGTAATTCTTGATCCTGATACCGATAGAAGAAAGCTGTATGGTAAAGCGGGTGCTTGTCGTCATAAGAAATATGGTGTGGAGTATCGAACGCTATCATCATTCTGGCTAACATCCAGTGATATTACTGGTTGGGTATGGGATCAGATAATGTTGGCTATTGATAAGGCCAATGATAAGGAAGATAATATAATCAAACATGAAGCCTTCGTTATCGACACCATTAACAACGGTAATTTGTCTTCTGCAATTCAATTTGTAAAAGAGAATAAAATTATGCTCCCATGATGAAAGCTGATGATGTTACTATGGTGGTGGCTATTTTGATGTGTGTGATTTTGTTGTTGGCAATGCTGGCTTGTCATTATTATGCAAAGAACCTCACTATTAGAAAATCTTTCATGGAGTATAAGCTAATGCAGAACGAGGTTGTATCTCTTTATGTAGATGCTGCCAGAGAAAAACGAGACCTTACATTGAGGTTTAACAAACTTAAAGTAGCCATATCCCAATCCTTTTTTAAAGAAAGAACAATGCCAGAGGTTATTGCTTGGTATGAAACATATGGTATTGAACAAGGTTGGGCCGTTGAGCAAGAATCTAAAGAATCAATAGTGGCACACAATATCATAGCCATGTATAAAACAACAAAGAAATATGATGAAGAAATCAGAGCAGTTTAAGAAAACGGCACAAGAACCTACCGACGCCACCACAACTATAGTGTTTGATCGTGTTCTAAGAACGTCAGTTCCAGGTATAGCAACTGATGAAGATCTTTTTAATTTAGACAACGGGTATTATGTTAACGAAACTGAGTCAGTCATTATCAAGAGCACAAACGAAACAGGTCGCTACTTTAAGAAGATCAGTGGAAATAACTAAACATTTAAGCTACCATATAAGAAAAAAGTTTAAAACTATGATTACTGGGGACGAATACGTATCGGTTGGGCAGGGTATCTCTGTTAAAAGAAAAACGATCATTGATGTTAATTCAAATGTCATAAGGTTGCCAGGTGGTATGAAGGGTACAAAAGAATACTCTATTGGCAACAAATTTGAGTCAATAGGAGTCGTGGTAAAGCGTTACAATAGCGATGGTGTAGATTATTGTCACATCATATGGGGTAATGGACAAGTGAGGCCCACTACAGAATATATGACTGATTTACTAGCAGAAGATGATTTCAAGGGGTGTGGCTATGTTATACCACAACCTAAACTTCGTGTAGATCAGGTAATGTATGTAAGACCTGGGGTGCGTACACCTTCGGAAGAGTACCCCGCTGTTGGTTCTACTTATGAAACTGATGTTAAAATTATTGAAGTACTATCATCACAATTCGGGGCCAGCATTTTATATAGAGTATATTCTCCCCAATATGGTTATTTGAAACTGCATCAGGATCACTTGATAACTCCATCTGAAAGATTAAATTATCTATATAAAGATTTTAAACAATTTTCGATGGAAGAGGATTGTAGTCCCTTCTTCAAGAAAGGGGAGATTGTGTACCTTTTTGATGGGTTTATTTCAAATAAGAAAGAATCAGTAATGGTAAAGATGAACGATGACCTACAAAAATTATTGAAAACAATATAAAAAACATTATGCTATATCCAGGACAATTTGTTTATATCGAAAAAGAAGAGAAACTGGGGATGTATGTTGGCTATGAACCTGCCACTACCTCTTGGGGAGAACCAGATCTTTACGTCTATAGGTTCGGTGGTGAACATGGGGTGGATTCAAACCTCTTTATTTATGAGCCTAATGAACTTACCCCCGTGGTTGTTGCAGACAACAATTCTATTACAAAGCAAAAACTCTTTGTGAGTCGGTTTCAAAAAGAGGGGTTTGATGATAAGTTCACCGAGGATGAGATGACGGAAAAAGCGCCGGAAATTCTAAATGACATGATCGCCCTTCTGAAAAAGAAATGGTTTAAAACCAAATATAAAATAACAATTTAAATTTTAAAAAAATATGACAAAAATAACAAGCCAAATGGTAATTGATAGGGCTGAGCGTGTTGCAGCAAAACAACCTGATGAACTTTCAAATCGCTTCGCCTTTTATGGTTCCCTTAGGAAACCGCTATATAATTATAAAAGAGTTCTTGGACCACTAGAAACTGATGGTGGCCTAGAATTTGAAGGGACAACGGTATTAACCGGATTTAAGATGTTTTCTTTAGGTTATTATCCTTTTATTGTAAGGACCGACCTTGATACTGATACAATCATTGTCGAACTTTACAAGGTGAATAATGAGTATGCAAAACACCATATCCATATGATGGAAGTGGGTGCTGGTTATGAAGTGGTGGAGGTTGTGTTGAACGATAAAACATATGGTATATATGTATACCCAGGGGATGCAGAAGAGTACGAAAAACATGGAACCAAAGTTGTCACAGGTGGGGACTGGGTTGAATTCGATAAAACGAATAAGTTGTAATAACGAAAACAATAAAAATGTGGTGGGGGGAAATAGCGATAAAATTATATTGATCGGTCAAATTCTTGACTTATATTTTTCATCTACTATTCCTGATAATAGCAATCCATACTGGTATGGTGATGTATTTGACAATCTCTATGACAAAGAGATTGTTGAGTTAACGTCCATATTGATGGTGTATAAAATTACTAGGAACAAGCCCCATGTATAGTGGTGGCGGCGAACGTCGCACCCTCCTTTAGCACGATCAAAAAATAACTTTCTAATTTAAAATTTCTTATGGCCAGCACGTCTAGTGTTTTATCATCCTTATCAGATAAGGATCTGATAACTATCATGGGTTATTCTGACAAAATACCTTATGGCAAAATCAAAAATGCAGTAATCTATTTGGGGGGTAATTTCTATTACAAAAGCGATACTAATAATTTAGTAAAGATTGAAGATTCATCTGGCAAGAAGCGTCTCTATAGAAAATCCTCAAAGCTAATCCAGGAAATTGCCAAAGATAAGTTTGTTCACAAAAACAATATTGTTTACACCGAAGATGGTATTGCTCTGGATAAGAGGGACCCTGATACGGTTATCGTTAATGGTAATTACACTAGACGTTGCTATACGGTGGAAATTGATGGTACGCTTTACCTAAAATCTAATCCTGAGGTTGTTAGGTGTAATGTGTCCTCTGAGCACATATTAAAAGAAAACGCTATCGAGCTATCGAAGAAAGTATACGGTAGTAGAAAGTTATTGTATGTAAAGAAATCGTTTGCCAATAGTTTGGTACAGATTGAAGACGATGGTAACGCCCTGGCATTGAAACGTGATTCCTCTATGCGTATGAACGCAGCGGGTGAGATTGTCTATAATAGTAAGGATGAAGCTGCTCGGCACGCTAAACTTGATGTGTTTTACAAATTTCGCGACAGCACTAATCCACAACTTGATCGTCAAGAATATCTTCATATGTGGCAGGAAGATCTGTCTTCAACAACTATTTATGAGCCACTTGGGCTACGTGTTCACGTTAATTGGGTAAAAGAACTTGATCGTATTTATCATGATGTAATTCTTGTACAGCAGGCTAAAGCTACAGCGGCCTTAAAAGCATCTTTGAAATATGATGATGATGGACCTGATGAAAACATGGCAAAGACTGTTAAGAAGATTAACGCCAGTTATCCAGGCAAATCTCCAATTTATAATCCGTCAAGATGGGATGCCGTTGTATCACGGACCTGTAAAGATGTTGGGGGATTGAAGTATACTTTTGGCTTGGAGATTGAAACATCACAAGGAATGTTACCTGGGCCATTAGCAGAAGAACTGATGGTTAAAATTGTTGGTGATCGAAGTATTGGTGCAGGAGAATATGTTAGTCCTGTGTTACATGGTGATAAGGGGATTGAATATATCAAAAAATTATGTGAGGCTCTAGCAGCCTATACTTTTGTAGACAACAGGTGTGGTATTCACTTTCACGTTGGTGGTATGGAGGGTGTTAAGAATGTCGAAGATGTAAATTTTACACGGCATTTTGCAATCAATTCAATTAAGCTGGGAGCACAGATAGAGGAAGAACTCTATAAAAGTTTACCACCATCACGAAGTCCAAATCTAAAACATTGCCACTCCATTAAAAGATGGGGTGATATAAACGAAGAGAACTGGCGGCAATATTTGGCCGCCTTTGTTTTTGGTGAGTATGAGGAAAATTGGAAAAAGCCTTGGAGCTTTGCTAACTACAGTTACGGAACACCTGGAATGTCCAGGAATGATAAGGTCGATACGTGGTGCCCCGGTAGGTATAAGTGGTTAAATCTGGTACATATATTAACCAGGTCCTCTTTCCAAACCTGTGAATTAAGAATATTTGCAGGGTCAACAAACTTTGATAAGATATATAATTATCTCTTAACATCAATGGCGTTTGTATGGTTTGTAGAAAACAGGCCCGCTTTGATTCAAAAGGGTAATGTTACACTATCACTCATGTTTGACGAGGCATTCAAAAAACATCCTGAGCTTTCAACTAGGTTGAAAGAGTTCTATAAAGCCCGTACTGAAAGATTCAAACGGGATAATATTTATTCTTTACCTGTACCAAAAGCAATATTTTAATTCAATCTTTTAAATCAAGTTACTATGTGTGGAATTTTTGGATATTCTGGCAAACGTCCAGTTGATATAATAAAGCTGCGTTGGTTAGCAGTAGAAAACCAATCCAGAGGCAGCGATAGCACCGGTATTTACGGAAATCATTTGTTCAAAGAAAAGATGAGGTCGAAAGATTTTATTCTTACATCTGGTTTTAATGCCGCTGCTAAGGGTGCAAACACCATACAGGGCCATACAAGATCAGCGTCTTATGGGTTTGCGGTAACACGAGATAATGCACATCCTTTTACCTTTGGTATTGGTGAAGATTGGGAAGTAGTGGGGGCACATAATGGCTTTATCATACCTGATATGTTGAAGTACCATACCGAAGCGCTAGGATTTGAAAAAGAATTTTCAGTGGATTCTATGCTGATATTTGCAGCACTGCATAAATATAAGGGTGATCCAAACATCCTATCAGAAATTGAGGGGGCAATGGCGTTATCTTTTATGTTTCCCAGACATAACCCCGATCTTCTATATCTCTATCGTAGACAGAATACACGGGACTTGCATATGGGCCAAGCCTCTGACGGTATTTATTATTCATCAGAAGCTTACCCCTTAGATTACATTGGCTGTAACAACATTTGGACGGCTGAGCCTAATATTCTTTACACACTTGAAAAAGGTAAGATTGTTGACTATTGCAAAATAAAGGAGCCTGTGCTAAAAAAGTTAGCCGCCAACGTAAAGCGCCACGATTGGCGGCAGGGTGTCCCAAGTGCGCAGATGAGTGCTCTACCTATCAATGTTACTACACCAAATCAAAGTCATGCTTCAAAGTCATGCAGCAATTTAGCGAATTGGAATAGCAAAAAGGATAATAAACAGATGGGGTTAAACTTACCTGAGAAGGGTGGTGGTGGCACCGGGACTTTACGTAGAATGGCCGAAGAACAAGAATCTGATAATCTTAGAGATTACATTACTAATAGTTATTCAACTAAGGATTCAGAGACTAAGATCAAGGCCAGGTTCCAACTCCTTATTAAGAATTTTCAAAAGGAAATATCTAATATGGGAGCTGAAGTAATAACAGACTTTACTCAAACATCAAGGATGGGTAATTCGGATTATGGATCTTGTATTATTGCTATTCAGCTTAAAAATAAATCAAACCAGAAAGGACTGTCAGCATGGTCAATCCTTATGGAGAACAATGTGGATGTCGCAGGGTTAACCACACCAAATGGTTTTACCTGTTTAACGGTTCCTTCTGCATTATGTGGTAAAGAAATTACACTACACGCCTACTCACCTGTAGATCAGATGGGTAATTATACGTTCAAGATCAAACCCGAGGCGGGCAGAGTGATGGAGGTCGCTCTGGAAATCCCCTTTCGGAAAGAACGAGATGAAGCGAAAACTACCACCAACACAGACGATTGTATCGACACTTTACCGGATAGGTGTGGGGTCGGATCAGATGTCGGTGCTAAAAACGTTCCTGTTATTGACGGAACTGGAAGTAATGGAGCCGATAAGACAGACAATATCCGAGTATTACGACCGGAAAGCGGACCGCTATCTGGGGGATCTAAGGGCATACAAGCTAATGGGAAACAAATTGACGAGGGGGATACCAATGGCTTTATATCCGAAGGTAAACATATAACGTGTCTTGATAAGGCTCCTGTGTTAATTCCAACACATGTTGATCCTAAGAAACGCGACGAGTTAATTGAATTTCTCATATCGATAGATGGTACTGGTAATTATTCTTCTTCCTGGACACCAAAGGCAGAAATTGTCGAAAGGTTTGTAAACAGCCCATATTTTAATAAATGGGTTAATGTCTATAGCCATGATCGATACAAGAAGTGCCTGGATAAGCAAACTCTATTACACGATGCTATAAGGCTACAGGTGTGGGATAAGCAGACACACAAGGCTTACTATATTCTGGATTTCTATATTGAAATTCTGTTACGTACTATGTCTCATATTTACGTGGACGCTGAGTATTGTGACTCTCACCCGTATTTTATGGTAGCTAGTTTGTACCCATCTAATATTAATAAGGTATTGGATAAGGAAAAGAACAAGGTTGCCTCTCCACATTTCACGGAGGTTTCAAAAAAAAAGTTATAACCACCCTACCTAAACTTCCTTACTTACAATTTATTCAATTTTTGAACTGGAAGATAACAGGTAAAACCCCTGACAATATGACAGATGAACAACTTAATAAAATGTACGATTATCTTGGGGAGGTTAATAGTATGCTGAGAACAGTCAAAGTATCACTATCAGACGTTCGGGAACTTAGTTATCTATCGGACCTTAATCTAATAGAATCCCTTACCGATATAAAGACCTTCCTGATAAAGACACAGGACGATGTTCAGGACTTTATTAGTTCGATGGAATATCAAAAATCAAAAAGATCGTCGAGCAATTAACATACTACAGGAAAGCAATCGCTGCCCCCTCACTTATGAAAATACTGAAGGAACGAGCGATGTGGAGTACTGTTGTACGTTAGCTTAACGTAGCCCAACTGGTGGAATAATAATCTGGTTGATAAAGGGTGGCTGGATAGGAACCAACCCATGAGTCATGAAACCCAGGTTTGGTAGACACTTCAATGCTTCTTGTATTGAATGCCGTTGTAATCTCTCCAAAGGACTTACTGAAAATTAATGATCGCTCCCGCTTCGGAGGCTAAAAGATAGGCAATAGTCACAAATGTGTGGCCGTAGTGAGCTTATTGGTTTATCGCAGCAGCAACTGCCGATTGTTAACTAGGCTGTGAGGGTTCGAATCCCT
>JGI11643J11755_11765337_pt1 | contig 10919 bp, 7 predicted proteins | sample IowConreferecore_FD_11755 | JGI IMG/M metagenome (IMG submission 11755)
GAAAGCCACCGGCGAGCGCCGCCATCAATTGGGAGACCAGGATTGGAACACCAGCTCCATACCAGTAGTCCTCTGGCGCATAAACACCAAAATCAGTGTATAGCATGATGCTAAAAAGCAGAATACATGGGAGAAACAACAACAGGCTGGATTTGTATACTCTTGAACTCTTTAAATCTGGAACCGCGAAATTGCTTCGCCTGAGGAATATCATTGCCAATGTAGCCGCGCTGGAGATCAGGGTGAATACCATGATCGGGCGGATACGATCCCAGTGGACTGCCAGGACACCAGCCCGGTAGAAGGGTAAAAAGCAGCCGATCCATCCAAGCCCAAGGCCGATTCTGGCCAACCAGGTAGTTGCTTGTCCAAGACGGCTCTTGCCGAACCACTGCTCAGACACACGCTCTGCCCACGTACGATCTGTTAATGCCCTTATGGAAAGAAAAGCAGAATATATCAATACGAGGAACAACCCCGCTGCAAAAATGAGGCGAGGCAGAGAAAGCCCTAAGAATAAGGTGTTATCAGGTTCTGAAGGCGATAAGATCATCCCACCCAGGATAAGAATTGCAGTGATCGCAAGGAATGAACTATAGATTAAAAGATAATTCCAGGACTCTTTGAGGTTCTGCATAAGGTTTGTTTTTGGATTTGGAACAGGCTTATTTTATCCCACCTTTATCCTTTAGCGTAAATCCTATGCCTGAACACACCGCTGTGTAAGTTGATTAAACTCTGTCACGGCTTGCGTGTACCAACAACCTTCTCCTTACCAAAGATTAACCCTATCAGGGCAATCAGAAACTTCAATAACATGGCAAGATAGTACAGTGGGTGGAACCAGAAGGGATAGTCTTTGGCAAGATTTTTTTGATAATACAAAAAATAAGAACGATGCCAATGGTAGGAGCTGAAGTAGGGGTTAATATTGGAACCACCCTGTCCGCCATAGTGGATCACCTCTGCCTGGGGAACATAGTACACTTTCCAGCCTGCTCGGCGGGCTTGAAAACAGTAATCTGTATCTTCCTGATACGCAAAATATCGCTCATCCAAATACCCAATTTGCGCAACCACATCCTTTCTGATCATCATGCACGATCCTGATACGGCCTGCACTTCGCTGGCCCGATTGTTGTCCATGTGAGTTAGCAAATATCCCGAAAACCGAGGATCGTGAGGAAAGAGCTTGGATAATCCGGAAAAATACGAAACTACATCCCAGGGACGCGCTTCCCCGCGCCGGGCCTGGTATTGCACACTGCCATCCTGGTTCAATACCCTGGGGGAACAAATCCCCACCTTGGGGGTTTTATCCATGAATTGAATAAGGTGATTAAACGCAAGATCCTGGACGATTGTATCTGGATTTAAGAGCACATAATACCGTGCCTCCAGGGTCCTCCACCCCTGATTGACAGCTTTGGAATAGCCAAGATTACTCTCATTGACAATGAGATGGACGCCAGGGAAACGAGTGCGGATTTCCTCCACGGTTCCGTCCTGCGAGTGGTTATCCACGACAACAACGTCCATCTCAAGATCTCGGGTATTTTCAAAAAGCGAATTCAGACACGCAAGTACTTTTTCCTTTGACTTGAGAGTAAGAATACAAATACCAAGATCTTTCATGTGCTACGAAGTCCTCTTATGGCGATGCCGTAAGGCATGATAGGGAGCAAACAATTGTGTGTTTATCACCTTTAAAAGTTCGTGTGTCGAGATTTTTCTGGTGCTTTGAATCAGTTTTCGTTGCGGAATTATAGCTGGCAGTTGATAAAATGCATCCACTTTTGCCTTAAGGACTGCAGGGCCCTTTCCCTTGAGAAGAAACGAAAATCCGAAAAAGAAATTCATCAGGATATGCAGGGGGAGGTACAACCAGAATAAATAACCGGGCATATTTTTGAAAAATGTCCAGACCAGGTTGCGGTGGCCGTGATACATTACAAAATCACTTGTCTTGCCCGAGCTCGCAGATCCCACATGGTATATCTCAGCTTGTGGGACGTACAGGCAGCGTCCACCTGCCAGACGCAGCCGGAAACTCAAATCCACGTCTTCAAAGTATGAAAAATAGCTTTCATCGAAACCACCCACCCTCAAAAAACCTTCGCGGTCATATATAGCGGCGGCAGCGCAGGCACTGAAGACCTCCTCCTCCTTCAAACCGTAGTCTTTTGCGGGATGATTATAGAATCGTCTCCAAGCCAAGCCACTCATGTGATACTCATCCCCCGATCCATCCAGGATGTCGGGCTGATTGAATTGAAGCTGCCGGGAAGAAAAAAAGGAAAATTCAGGACACCGGTTCGCTGCCTGGAGAATCCTTTCCAGCCAGGCGGGTTCCGGAAAAGCATCGCTNTTGAGAAGAGCAAGCCATTGGCCCCGGGCTAGATCGGCGCCGATGTTATTTGCCCGGGCGAACCCAAGGTTCGATGCAAAATGCTCTACGCGGAGCGTAAGCGCGCTGAACTTTTGATCCAGGTTGTCAAGTTCTTTGTCGAAAGAGCCATTATCGATAAGAATGACCTCAAAATCTTGGAAGGTTTGTCGTACCAGACAGTCCAGACAGCGCGGTAAGTGTTCCGCGCTATTCCAGTAAACGATGATAATGGATACAAGAGGAACAGGTGGCATCAGTAGACTTCTTTTTTTTCTAGCCAGAGTAGGATTAGCAAACCCGCCAACAGGAATGTGGCGAAGACAGCATTCGCCCATAGAGGAGGGAGCGGCAGTGCCATAAACGCCAGGCAGCCGCTGACAATGGCAAACAAATGCATAGTGAGCACCGCACGCGAGGAGGGCAGCCCCAAGTTTACCAGACGGTGATACGTGTGGTCCAACCCAGCCTGATAGACTGCCTTTCGGTGCCTGAGGCGTGAAATGACCACTAGGCTGGTATCAAAAATCGGAACGCTGAGCAGCAAGATGGGCACAAACCAGGAAGAAGGCTGGGGCAGACCGGGAGGGGTGTAAGCAATCGCCAGGGATGCGAGGACAAAACCAAGAAATTGTGCGCCCGAATCGCCAAGAAAGGTGTGAGCCGGCAAAGTATTAAAATATAACAGGCCAATCGAGCTGCCCAGGATGATTGCACTCAGGAGGGAGAGTGCAGGCTGGTTGGCGTCCACAGTGACAAGCATAAAAAAGGCGGATGCAATTGCAGCCAGTCCAATTGCCAAGCCATCCATACTGTCCACGAGGTTGAATGCATTGGTGATTCCTATGGTCCAGAGCAGGGTGAGCGCCAGATTCAACATGGTCAGACTGCCCAACATCCGGATATGGACGCCCTGTGAAATCAGGATAATCGTTGCCAAGACTTGTCCGACAAGCTTCCATCGGGGAGATAGTCGGTGGGCATCATCCCACAATCCAAACAGAAAGATAATACTGGAAGCAAACAGGATCGCGCGGATGGTACTCGATTGCATATTCCCGCTTAGAAGGTTGATGGAGATAATTGCGAGGCCAAGGGCCAGCCCACCAGCTTTCGGCACAGGACGTTGATGGATTTTATGTGGCGAACTATGGGGTTGATCGATCAACCGAAACTTGATTGCTGCTCGGATAGCGATCGGAGTGACTGCCAAAGTTGTGAGAATTGCCCAAAATATCAATGGAAAGAGGTGGAGAATCATAGCCGGCTCAGGATGTGTTCCATTGTAAACTAAAAGGTGAACAGAGACTCTCTTGTGGAGCAAGATGAATCAGCCCCCAGCATAACAGGGCAGTAGAAGGGATGGAAACCAAGATCCCTTGCTCTTTAGGCGATGTTGGTTTCCGTTTTAACAGCCGGATCCCCGGACTGCTTTGACCGGCCCCTTTTGCGGATTAGCAGGCGTCCTAATTTCATTCCCGGCTCCTCAATCAATCGATAGGAAACATAAGAGGCCAAGATAACAATACCGAGTGTAATCGAGGCACTCAGCCAGAACTTAATATCTGTCGACATTTGACGCGAGTACAGATTCGAATACAGGGGAGCGAATGCAGTAATCACCGTAGTATGGCTTAGGTAAACAGAATAACTAATTAAGCCAAGAAATACAGTAAATTTGTTCACAATGATTTTCCAGGGAAAAATGGATAGCCCAAGTAAAAAGCATCCATAAGCAACGGCTTGCCAGTAGAGTGGATCCATAAAAATATTCAGCCTGCCACCCAGGAGAGCAGAATAGATAAACAAAAATAGTGCCAGAAATGCACCCCCCCAGGAAGCGTTTACTTCTTTGTCTTTAATAAAGCTTTCGTAGAAGTAAAAGGTCAGCACGCCAGCTGCAAACACTGGAAGTTGGTGCAGGAAGCTGAAGTGGTAGTACCTGCGAAGCTCCTCCTCCGAGAGGTGCAGATATCCAAGGAGATGCTGAAAGGCCCCGGCGACGACGATCGTCAGGAGAAAGAAGGCGAGTGCCCGGCGATAATCAGTAATGAGACGGAAAACCAGGGGAAAAGCTAAATAGAACAGCATTTCGACCCCCAACGTCCAGCTCGCCCAGACAATCCCGGCTTCTTTTCCTGGAATCAGATTAAATACAAAAGATGCACTTAGCAGCANATCGACGAGNGAATGCTGTGTATGATAGAGATATNCATCACGAATTAAGCTGATGACCATCCAGACATAAAAAAGTGGCACAATTCGGAATAACCGNCGTATGTAGAATCCATAGACATGGTTTGAATCGTCGTTTCTTGTCCGCATGGAATAACAGAGTGTAAATGCGCTCACTACAAAAAATAGAGTTACGCCCGTCCCACCTGAGAGCACAATGCGCTTTGCCCAATAGGGTACAGCAAGCTCAGGATTGGGTAACAACGCTAGGTGATAGAAGAAGACATGCAGCGCAGCCAACCCACGCAGTGTGTCGACAAAGGCGAAGCGGTTTAATGTTTTTTTCTCGTCCATAGAATTTGTGTATTGAATCATGACGCTCTGCTGTCTCAGAGCGTTCTGAATCCCTGTTGCAAAACGCAGTAAACTCTGCGACAAGCTCTGATTTTATTGTATTCCGACGCTTCGTTCCCGGGAACGAGCCAAAAGTCTCGTGAATGAAAGTTAAGATATCAAATCCCCAATGCCTTGTGACGAAATATGCTTTGGTGGAAGCAATGTGGCCTTGATATGCGGTACTTTGTCAGAATGTTTTCAAGAGTTGCAATTTCCAATCAAGGCTTGCACTTGCCGAACTTAACTTTATTCCGGACTGCTATCGAAGAGGCTTGCGGGTCTAATATCAGATCGATGGAGCGAAGAGCCCATCCTCGATATAGCTCCTTCGAATGTCTAGATGATAATCTTCGGGACGATGTCCCTTCAATTGACCGCTATGCAATCGCTGAGACAAATCATCGACAACGCGTTGGGATGCCTGGCCATCACCCAAATTGTGGTTCCAGGTCTTTCCATGCAGGCTTTCCAGCTTATGATAGACGACATCAAAAGGATACTTTGAGGGTTCTGCCGGATCAAATTTGACAGACGAGCCGCAGTCATAAACCTGAGGACGCTCTGTGGATTTGCGCATTTGAATAGCAGGGATCTGTAGAACAGCCGTTTCTTCAACGACCGAACCCGAATCGGTGATGACTCCGCGTGAATTTAACATGAGAGTAAGCATTTCGTTATACCCGATAGGATCGACCAGAACAACATTTTCGGGCACGCTCAAATTATATTCTTTGAGTACTTTCTGCGTGCGATAGCTGGCTGGAAAATATATTTTCCGATCTGTAGCCCCCATGAGCTGGAGGATGGTCTCAAACGAGGACCTGTTATGAACGTTCTCCCGTCGATGACAGGTCATCAGATAGTATTCACCTTTTTCTATGTTATGCTCCCGAAAGAAGGCATCTGTGGCCATTTCATCATAAAATCGTTTACGTTTGAAATAGTACTCGTCCAAAACATCCACAAGCAGATTTTGTATCACCACTATATTTTTGGAGTTGAGTCCTTCTGCAATACCCTGTTGCTTGTACTCATCAAAATAAGTATAAATCACGTCAGAAAGGTGGTCGATTGTTGTTCGATACTTTTCCTCAGGCATTCGCCAATCGTAGGAGCGCATGCAGCCTTCGATGTGAACGATCGGGATATTGAGCATCGCGGCTGCAAGGCAACCCATCACTGTATTGGTGTCTCCCAGGAAACAAACAGCCTCCGGCTGTATCTCCTCCAATACCGGCGTCAATTTTGTAATTATGGAAGCAACTGTCTGGGCATCGCTATCGCCACCGGCGTTCAACTCAATGGTCGGGCGAGGAACGTCAAGCTCCCTAAAAAACACATCCTTCAGGTTATCAGAATAATGCTGTCCCGACCATATAAAAACGACATCGAATTCATCCGTTTCAAAAAATTTCTTTAGGATGATGCTCATCCGAATGAGGTCCGGACGGATCCCATGGACAGTGGCAATCTTTTTCTTTGGCATGCTCAGAGGTTCTCCTTAAATCTTAATTTCTTAACGTTCGTCGTTCTTTAACAGAAACATCCTGATGGGATCACAGGAACCGTAAGAACGGTGCTGGCACGATCCAGATACCATCGTACCAGGACTCTTTTCTCTTAATAGTGTCGAAGTAATTCCAGGCGGTTACGAGAATATAATCCGGAGGGTTCAGGCGTAGTGCATCGGGGAAGACGATTGGTGTATGGGTACCCGGCATAAGCCTCCCTGCCCGCAGTGGACTCGCATCCACGATCGCCTCCAGATAGTTCATTTTACAGGCATTCACCCACATAGTCGCACGCCCCGCTGCCCCATAACCCCAAATTCGCTTCTGGTTCCCCAGATTTTCAAGAGTTTCTTTGACAACGTGGATCTGTCGTTGGGTTGACCTGGAAAACTCCTGCCAAGTTTCAATTTCCGTGATAGCCATTTCCTTTTCCCTGGAAAGAAGAAATTCCACGCTCGAATCTGATTTTTCACTGGGATCCTTGGCGGCCACAACTCGCAACGAGCCGGCATGCATGGGCACAATTTCAGCATGCACGGTATGAAAACCAAAACGATTCAGTAGCGTTTCCAGGGTAGAGAGACAAAAATAGGAAAGATGTTCATGATACATTGAGTCCCATTGCAGCTGTTCCAGCAAACTGCCGGAGTACATCAGTTCCAGACAAATATGCCCATTATCCTTCAGGACTTCCTGCGCCGCAAGCAGGATTTCCTCAGGATGATCATTGTGGGGAAACGCGTTGCTTCCCGTCACCACATCGACTGCTCCATGCTCCTGCCGAATTTGCCTGGCTACATCTACGTTAAAGTAGCCAGTGATGACGTTTAGGCCTTTTTTACGTGCCAGGTCGGTGACGTTGTGAGAGATATCGATCCCACAAGTTCGGACCCCCAGCTGCTCCAAGGGTTCGAGGAGAATACCATCGTTGCAGCCAAATTCGACAACAAATTGGGGGTTCAGTTTTTCCTTGATCCAGGCCGCATAGCCCAAAAAATGCTGCACCAAGTAATCAACCGTGCTTGATGAAAAGAAGTAATTTATGAAGAGCTTATCTGCAGGAATTACATAGGTGCTTTGGACTAGGCCGCAAGCTCGACATATATGTATGGGGAGTGGATAGGTCTGTTCACGGAGTTTTGCGTCCTGGTCAGGAGCTAAAAATCCCCCCGCTAACGGCTGCGGTCCCAAATCCAATAGAAATTCAAGGTCGGCCCGCCCGCATGCTCTGCAGAAACTACTGCTCATATCTGTCATTAGATTATCCTTTTGGTTCTTTGTAGATGATCGATTTTGGCATATTCAGGAGTGCTAAAAAACAAAACATGAGATATCGCGCATAAACTCTATAATCATATTTGAATTTCGAGTCCGCCTCATTTTGGCGGGTGGTAAGCGTGTAGCTCACTTCCGCATATCTGCTAGCAAGCTGTTTTGCCTGCCACATCTCCTCTACCAGAATCGGAAACCTGTTTTCTCTAAGGTCGAATTGCTTGGCTAGGCTGATTTTGACCGCGCGAAAGCCGTTTGTATAATCTGTGATTGGCAAATGAAAAGCCAGCCTCGCAAACGCATTCCCAAAGGAAGAAATCACGACTCGAAAATGAGGGACCCCGATGACTCGACTGCCCTCAATATACCGGGATGCTTTAATCAGGTCAATTCCATTGGCCATATGTGGAAGAAAATTTAGAATGCAGAGAGGATCCTGAGTAAGATCTGCATCCATAAAAAGCACATAGTCATACTCGTGGTCTATTGCAAATTTGTAGGCTGTTCTAATAGAAGCCCCATAACCGCCGTTGACAGCATGGTTAACCACGTACAAACGCTCAAATTCGGGTTGTATTTCTTCCAGAATCGATAAGGTACGATCCCGGCTTCCATCATTCACCGCGACAATCGCATTCCGGATCTTCGTGCTGTCTAAAACGGGGAATATAGTACGTATACATTTTTCTGCATATGCCTCTTCGTTGTACATGGGAAGAGCGAGGAGAAAAGAGGGATGGTGAGCAGCGATTTCCATAGAGCACCTCTCAAGGTTACAGGAGTTTCAAACTCAACACTACACGTATGAAAAACGCGTGATCAAATACCTGTCAATTCGCTTCTGGTCTATTAATATATAAAGAAGGAAAAGAATAATAATTCCCGCAGTAAGAATCGCAAGATTCAACGTGCCAGGCTGATAATGAAACCGAACCTCAAATGTACCTCTTGGAACTTGCACGCCTCGGAAGGTCCCGTTCACCACTATAATCTTGCCTGGCGCGCCGTTGACGAATGCTTTCCAGTTTGCCTGCCAATTATCGGTGAGTACGAGCAGGGAACGCCGGTTTACCGTTCCCTTTAGAACCACCTCATTATTTCGGTACAGGGAAATGGCGGCAGGTTCCACCTGCGAAAGCTCATCCAGCGACAAAGATATGGCTTCTTTTTCCGGAGACCAATCCATTTTGACGGTAAAGGCTCGCGGGAGTACAGCGGGATTTTCATATACATACACTGTTCCTGCGTTAAGCACAGGGATCAGGCCATGTTCGATAAACACTTCCCGATATTGCGTAAAATTGGTGGGGGCGATAATATACTTTACACCCAGCAGATTAACAGCTTCCCAATTGATGGTGTTGATGCCAGGCGTATCTTTCATCGATCGCAGGCTGGGATAATAGTCATAGGACACACGCTGGCTTTCATCCAAAGATATCATCCCGTGAAAGTAATCCATATATGCCGGCAAGGTTCCTTGATTGATTGCTGTGACTTCCTGAATGCCAAATACCGAACCAATCTCATGACGCACACCAAAATCATACCCGATTGTGAGAGTTCGAGAAAGTCCGATATTTTTCTTGATAAAGTCTATTTCCGTGGGAGCGTTCGTGAACAAGTCCTCAGGCGCATAGCGTAGTGTTTTACTGTCCATCGTCATTTCTGCAAACACCAGAAGCACCAGAGCCGAAACCAGAAAATTTCGCAATCGAGTATCAGAACTGTAGACTGACAAAGCCATGGCCAGCGAGACCATGATGGCTGTCGAAACGAGCAGGAAGATCGACCACTGTTTATACCACAGGTTTGGCTCATGAAGTCCGATGACAGCTCCCACGGCTATCAACAAGCTCACGAGAACAACCGATGGTAAAACTGGTAAGACTGGCAAGATAGACCGATTCTGCAAATGATCCATACCAAGCGCCGTTAAGGGGATAAGGGGTATCACAATAATGGGCCACCAGTACGGGCTTGCGATCATGAAGGAAACGATAGGCAGGTGGGAGATCAGAGAGGAGATTCCCGGAACTCCAAATACCCGACCAAATCCAATCAAAACAGCAACCAGACAGAACAGGACGAACGGCGCAAACTCCCGCCTCTTGAAACTGAGGGAACATATCGCGAGAATGAGAGCTGTTGTGCCTAATTGGTACACCACGAGGGATTTTCCGCCCTGTTTCGCGTACTCTTTCGCCACGCGCTCCATGACATGATAGGATTCAAAGAAATGTGAATTCGAAAAGACAGAAGGGATCAGGACCCAGGATAGGGGCCTGAATCTCCGCTCTGAATATACATTAACGGTACCCGTATTGTGGAGGTTTTCAGCAATGGGAAAGTATATGAATGCCAAAAGTAAGAAAGACGCAAATACACAGGCGGCATGGAGGGACAGGACTCCGAGTAACCATCTTGAGTCTCTCTGTGTCCTGCGATAAAACATCACGACATAACCTAGGATTACGGCATACATTCCAGCGAAGCCAGTCAAGGTTGTCGGCATGAATGTGTAAGAAAAGAAGGCGGCAAAAGATAACACCACTCCAAGAATACGAAGGGCAGTGGGCTTTTCAACGAGCGAACATGAGGCATACAGGCACATTGGTACAAACAAGTAACTTTGGGTTACATTGCTTCCAACATTCGCGATAGAAAAACCGTTAAGCAAAAAGAAAAAAATCCCGGTCAGAGAGGCAAGAAAAGACAATTGAAGTTTTTCTCTGAGGAAGAGGTGGGTGAAATACGCGGCCATGAAATAGAGGAACAGGAGCGTAGTATTATATGTTTTCTGACCTCCGCCAAGCATTGCATATGCAAGGGTGAACGCAGAAAATTTGTTGTCGACCAGCGTTTCGGGGCCCAGGCTTCCTGCCGCTGAATACGGATTCCAGTACGGGGATTCTGACTCGCGCAATGACCGTACCATAAACTCCATCATCGGCTCAGACTGATAATATGCTCCACCGTAGTCCGCCATTCCTGCATTCCAGTTTTGATGTGCATAAGTGGGATAAAACGTTATGGGGGGGAAAAGAAAGCGATTTCCATGGACCTGGTCAGTCGCGCGCAGGCTTGCACCCAGGAAGACTATATCAGGAAAAACCAGGCAGACAACAAGTAAGGGAACGGCCAGTCTCTGAAATGGCCAGGAGGGGAACGCCTCCAGG
>JGI11643J11755_11716497_pt1 | contig 10916 bp, 7 predicted proteins | sample IowConreferecore_FD_11755 | JGI IMG/M metagenome (IMG submission 11755)
TCCTCCCAACCTCAAGAAAGAGACTGGTATCTAATATAGAAGGGTCGCATATGCGCTTCTTTAGTAGGTGACATACTGTTCTGCATGCTTTGTTGTTTTTGGACCATCGCACACATCCATGAATGGTGGTACTGGTTCATCATTGGCAAAGAGAAAACCTGAAGGAGATCCCAATGATAGCCTCTCAAAGCTCCGCAGAGAGATCCCAAAGAGCAAGACACTCAAGCAACTCCTTGAGGAGGGTCCATTTGTGAGACCGTTGAATGAGGATGTTCAAGACAAGACCTTGGTGAGTCCAGTCACTGGGTGGAGTCTGTTTAGCATTTTCCCTGGTCTTAGTCCTTCAGAACCAGAGGAAAAGAAGCGTATATGGCCTGTAGTGTCCTTCGACGTGGTCTACTCTTTGATAGAGGTGTACGACTACATTCCGCTCCTCATCAAGAGCCTCATTGAAGTCTGCGGGAACAAACCTCAGACTGAAGTGTCAAACACGATCTGCGATCTGTTGAAATCTCTGGCATTGTGCACAGAAGCTCACAAGACCATGAAGAACGCAAGGGAAGTGTTCAGCAAGAACATCCCTATGAATGAGACTGTCTGGAAGGTCAACCTTGATGATGATGAACAGCTCGCGTTTGATATTCTTGCTGATTGGTTTGGTGATCTAAAGGCGGCATTGTTGTTTGAGAATTCCATTTCATCTTCTTCNCCCATGCGNTTGCCATCTTCATGAAGATGTCTCTTGGAAAAAAGGAAAATCTGCTTCTATTAAAATTTTCGAGTTTTGCTAGATTATGCAAGAGAGAAGACTCCCCTTCTTTTTGTTTTGAAAGTAGGGGTTCTGTTATGGCAGCAGCTCCTCCAGAAGTGGGGGTGGACCCCTTCCCACTCAGGCTNCACAAATTCTTCTTTGCGTTTCCAAAGGCTACAGAATCGTGTCCTCAGCTAGCACCAGAGATGCGTGATTGGGTTACAAAGACCTACGGGACAGCAAGTGCAAGGGACTGTGATTCAGCCATATCGGAGATCGCCAAGACAAGAGAGACGCTCGTTCAGTTGAGTAAGATCGACTGCACAGCCCCGGAATGTCAAGCAACATTTCACACCCAATTTGATGCTCTCTTTGCCCCTCAGTGCTTCACCTACATTCGCACACTCTCAGAGTTTGTTGAAAAGACGAGAGGCACTTCTGCTGCTAGAGGACTTAAGAACTTAGAGTTTACGTGGAATCACTGGCTCTCAAAGGATGTGGCCAAACCAGCAGAGACTGGGTCTCTCAACTTTGAGTTGTACTCTGCCATTTGGTGCCTAGCTGCAGGATACAGCATCTACGCCACCATNTTACCAGCCNACCTCAAGGCTTCCATCAGGAGCAATCCTGACGTTCANGGACACAATGAGACGATAGAATGTCTTCANCACAGGAGCCGNAACTTTATGCGCAGTGCCATGATCTTTGATCGCCTTGAGAGGACCATCAATAGGATTGGCTTCATTGTGGATGAATTTCATCCTCAAGTGTGCCGCATCTTAAAGTTGGTCATGCTTGCTCAAGCTCAAGAGTGCTGTTACTTTGGCCAAAAACTCAAGGAACAGTCTGTCACGCAACGCCCTGAGCATGCAGCCATGGCATATGCAGCAGTCATCTACTACAGGGATGCACTGGATGCTTACTGCCAGCTTCCTGAGTACGACAAGAAGGTGAGTGCTCAATCCACAGCACCCTCAAGACAGATCCCAGCGCACCTCTTTTCGCACTGCTATTCTTCAGGAATCATGCTCAGGATCTCCATGATAAGCCATCTCATGGAGATTGACAAGAAGGACTCGCTCAAGCACGGAAAGCAGATTGGAAACTGTGATCGCATCATCACTATCATCCAAACGTACCTTGAGAGGATCGCTCCCATGAACATTGATGATGAGCATTCGTTTGCTCCTCAGATCATACGTGTCCTTGAGGAGCACAGGACATTGGCTGCAATCCTTAGGAGACAAAACGAAAAGATGTATGGCAATGAGATCGTATGGGATCTTGATCGTCTTGAGAAGGCAGACCCAGAGCCCATCGACCAAGTGAACCTGGCCTTTATCAACATGCCTTCAGTATCAGAAGGCCTGAGACAGGTGTACTTTGAGATCAGGCCCAACAAGTTTTCTTCGATTCTCTCACTTGAATCGCTCAAGATATGGATCGAATACAGGAAGAAGCGCTGCCAACAATACGGCCTTCACATGAGGGAATTTTCAGCCTTTAGGACTTTGATCGTCAACACTCTTGGAGCACCTTCTGCGGTCTTTCCCTTACTCTACCTTTACTTTGTGGCCCATTCGCTCGGGATCTCTGGTGAGACAAAGACTCCACTCAGGACCCCACTCGGAGCAAAGGCAGCAGCAGTGATCCAGGGATCTGCTGGGTGGGCTAGCTTCCAGAGCCTGATGGCAAGTCTCCCTGATACAGACAAGTCTGCACTTCAGCTGGCAAGTGAGCTGGAGCTGAACGTGGTCAAACTCAGGACGTTCGTGACTCGTATGGATCCTACAGAGTTGGCAAACTTTGCTCTAGATACTCCCATCGATAGATGCAATCTCCTTGTGGATGAGCAAAAGGTTTACCGTTCGCCGCTCTTGCCTCCTGCACTCTTTGAGGCAGTGAGCTCCTTCAGGAAGACCGATTCATTCCTTGATCAGGTCTGTAATTCGATAGCAATCCCTAGGGGATTCTGGATTCAGATCTGCGATTCAAAGAGCAGAGCACCTGAGGTGGATGGCAAGCCAAGCCCACTTTCAACGAGCTTTATGCCTCCCTCAGACGACATCTCTGAGATGCTTGAAAAGGATGATATCGAATACCAGAAGAACAACGCCGCCAGGGCTCTTTCATCAAGCACCGCCCCTTCAAAGGGCTTCCTGGGAGCATTGTTCTCTTCAGGCACTGGAGTCGATGAAAAGCCGATCAAGGCTCAGCCAACACAATTCTCATCTGCAAACCCAAACCTCATCACAGCAAAGATGATGACTCACGTGGTGAGACTCGTGGACGACATCTACCTACCTCTTGAGGAGCTTCAGGATGGACTTATCAATAGGATGATTGACGATATTAAGATTCATACCACAGAGATTCCACAAGAAGAAGCCGCTCAAGATTACGTGGTCAGCAAGCTTGCTTGGCTCAAAGAGTTTGCTCTCGGCACCCATGATCTCATTGAGACTGGCAAGAAGCTGGTTGCTGATCTGATCAAGCTCGATCCTGGGAAGGATATCATATGTGATGAGCTAAGAACCAACTTTGGATACAGCAGTGCTGGAGGTCCCAGTGCTGGCATCTCGTGCACGTTCCTTGAGATGCTCACAGAAGTAATGGGATCAATGCGAGGATGCAGATTGGCCAATCAGGCACTCACTCAGATGATCTCTGAGGGGACCTTGGTAAAGTCCCAGTGCACAGACATCATGTCATCCAAGGCTGCCAACGGAACATCCATCGCAAGGAGTGGAGCTCCTCCGAGGCGTCAATCACCTCCTCCTCCTCAAGAGTACCGACCCAAGGAAATCTTGGTGGGGTCATCCTCAAGGGATCGTCACTACACAACTGGTATGACGAGACGTAGAGATAACAACGGTCCACTGATATGAGCGTGTGTTATTAAAGACGGTGCATGTGTACCTGTAAAATTAACCAAGTAGGTCCTTAGTCTGTTTGTGACAGAAAGAAAAAGAGAGGAGGCATGATAGTGGGTAGCGCAATCAAGAAGAGTGATGATTATGGAGTGGATCCCGTGACGGCTTACGGAGGTGAAGATGGGTACCGTACCACGGCCCCAGACTACCTCGATGCCAAGACCACCAAGTATCGTCAGCAAGGAGAGTCTGGTTTCGCAGCCAAGCAGCGCGCTCTGAATAAGGAGGGTGGCCGCTTTGATACGACCATCTCAATGAATCATCCCCTCACCGGNGCCCTTTTCAACTACAAGACTGGTGACAGCACCGCAAGGATCGTGATTCGTATGGTCACTTCGCCAAACCAGAACCACTTTGCCAGGCTTGTGGTNTCNTCCAAGGCCAAGCACATCACGGTGGTTGATCAGGACAAGAAAGTGTTTGTCGTCAACAAGGAGTGCGAGAGCACGATGGCGATCCCAACTAGGGCCTACATTGAGATCACAAGCAGCAACGCTGGTGGCACTGGAATGAGAGGCAAGACCATTTATTACTACACTCTTGATCAGGAACTCTCAAAGATCAAGGGAGACGGAGGCTATGTCTTTAAGATTCCTCTCTTTGATCCCAAGGATGCCACTGTCATCATCCAAAAGAGGATGCCTGTGACTGAGCTCCTTCTCAACACCCTCCTGAAGCAGGGTCAAGTGTTTTTGAGAGGAATCAGCTTCAAGACTTACGTAGATCCTGACGCGCATGAATTGCTCTTTACGTCTCGTGCTCAACCTCTCAATGATGCGGTCTTTGATCCTTCGTCTACGGCCGTCCCCAAGCGCGTTCGTGTNGACGACTCTGCCTATCANGCCGTCAACAAGCTCGTGAGCAAGCTTTCCGGTGATGCNCGTTACTCTTGGACTCTGTCTCATGGAGAGGAGATCCTAAGCTCTCGTCACGGCACCGAGCGTTGGCAGATTGGCCACATTGGTGAGACTCTCTTGGCTCTTGCATTCCTTCGTGTAGTGTGCCCTGAGAATGGATCCATGTCTGTGGAGGAGGCTCTGAGGAGTCATGAATTGATGACTCAGCTCATGATTGAAGCTGGAAACAGCGAAGTCGTTGAGGCCCTCAGAGTGTTGTACAGGGATGCCAAGTCTATCCCCACGCCCTTGGCCCTCCTCACGCATACTGCTGGATTGCCCCATGAAGGATCTCTTGATGCAGAGTGTGCGCCTGGCCTTCTTCACCGCCTGCTCCCCTGTGAACAGGATTGCAGTGGCATTGAGGGTCGCANCCACCGGAGCATCTTTGCTCACATTCTCGCCCACCGAGTCACCCTCCTCAGTGACATTGACTGCAAGGTGGTTCACTCCAAGCTCGGCCCCTCTATCCTGAGCTACTGCTTTGTGGATCTCGCTGGCACTATCAAGGCTCTGTGCCGAGAGCTATCCATGGTGGGCACCAGTCTCAAGGATGCCGTCATTGGTGATCAGTGTGTTCCTGGAGACGTCACTCATCGCATCAGTCACCTTATGGAGAGCTCTACAAACGACTTGTGTCAGTTTGTTATCGCCGCGGAGCGCTCTCGTGTCGACAACTCTGTGCATCGTTTGATCAGGCAGTGCTTTGCTGTAAAGTACCTGATCAAGGACCACGGNTCTGGTGGTCTTCAGGGAGTTACCNTGGGTGGCATGGAGACNATGACCATCCGTCTCAAGGACATTGATGGCAAGAAGCGCTCTCATGTGGTTATCTACAAGATCGGTGAGAGGGCCGATCGCTCGACCGCGCTTGTGTGCTACCTGCCCGGAATGCACTTGGGCTTTGCGTGTGCCTTTGATTCGGTGGTTGATACGCTCTTCCGTCGNCGCAANCACAAGATCATGGGCTACGGCAAGTCTGCAGAACACAAGATCTACAGCNTGAAGCACTTTTTCAAGTCGATCTTCATCAACCTTCCAGTTGGCTTGGTCAACACTGCTGCTGAGCTGGCTTACAGCATTACGCCCCGTTACCCCGCCGGTTCATCTGCCTACAAGAGCGATCTCGACAAGCTCCTTCCCTCNCCCAGTGAGAGTCAGTACCCCAAATGGAGCAGCCTCATGTGCACCTCACCGCTCTTTGAGGGAGCAGGCATTGCCTTTTACCCTGCTGCTCTTGTGGTGAGCGCACTTGGAGCGGCAGTTGAGGCTGGTGCAGAGACTGTGGACTCTGTTCTAGGGGCCCTTTCACCCATCAGGATCCACAGGGTTGACAACCGCTTCTACGTCAAGGATCACGGACTCGGAACTAGTCTCCCTCTGATCTTTGATCCGAACATCAGCTGCCGCATGGGATCGGCTTGTGCAGCTCAGCACTCTCTGCATTGTGGAGCATTCCGTGTAATGTCGAGAGCCATCGTTGATGAGGTCGGAGGCATCCTCTCCATTCATCCTTACAAGGACTCGCCCAAGGACTCGATCTGCGTCTACTATCGTGGCACCGCTTTCATCTCTGAGCCTGTCACAAAGGTTCTCTTTGAGCAGGGCAAGACTTTGAGCTATGAGCGTGTAGCTGCTTCAGTGAACGAGAGCCGTAAGCAGCAAGACCTCAATCTGCGCCCTTGGCTTGCCGTTGACAAGGAGGAGCCCATCGGAGTCAGCTTTGGAGGAGCTCTCGCTGCCGGCGCTCTTGGAGGCTTGGCTGGTGCTACTCTGGCCAACGCTGCCTATGGACCTCGCAGATACTACTACGGTCCCAGGGTCTATCCTCCCCCTCCCTATCCCTATGGATACCCCTATGGATACCCCTACACGGTTTAGAGAATCAGTAAAACACCTGTGTTTAATTTCAAAGATTGGATCTGTTTTGTTAGAACGTTCCGTCAAACCCACCCTTGCCAGAGATGGCTGCGGTGATAACTCATGGAGTCAAAGTCGCTGATTGGGTCTCATTTTCAATCCATGCGTTCCTTTGGGTTGTCTGCAACATTCACCTCAAGCACCACCTCACCACGATCAAGCATCTGAGTCCACTCACGAGACACATGCACCAAAAGATGCTCAACCATGCCATGGCCATAGAGTTTATCAGCATGTGGGGATTCTTCTTTGAGGCGATGGGCGCATTCCTCTATGATCGCGGAGACATTGTCATTTCTTACTCTCCCGTTATCACCAACATTGCTGTCTATGGCACATTGGTACACATGCTATCGGTGTATGTCTACCACAATCTCGGATGGGTAGAGTCTACGTGGTATCAAGCCACCGTAGCTATGATCTTCTTCCTCGGCTTTTCTGCTTGGCCTGATGTGGTTCACTATGCGATGTGGGCGATTGGCGTCGGAATCATGTTCTGGATCTACCATCTATTCATCTCTTACCACAGACAAGACAAGGATGGCCCCTCTCCTGTGGTGATGTTTCTCTTGATCTGGATCGGCTTCTCTTGGCTTGCCAGCTTCTTGGTTCAGCTCTTTGGTCACATGGGCATGATGAAGTACAGCTTTATCATTGAGGTCTGGATCAGGAACGGCCTTCACATCACAAGCATTACCCTACCTGCCCTTGTGATGGCCTTCCACCTCAGCGGCTACAAGACCAAGCTCGGCATGTTCATCGAGGCAAAGGGCCTCAAGTTTATGGCAACCAGATGCCAGGATCACGGCTTCCTCGGAGATTTCTTGTTCACCCACCCTCTCCTCGATGCTGGCGAAGCAGAGATTGTCAAGACTTCAGATCTCGTTCATGGAGAAGAGTTTGTTCGTTCCATGATGGGAGGCAGGACTGAGGAGAAGGACTACTAAAGTAAACTGTATCGGTATAGCTTTGATAAGAACCTCATTGTTGTCTATCTGTCCGTCTTCTTTCAGCAGCTGCTGCAATGAAGAGCGCTACCTCTATCCTCCTATGGGCCGTAGGATCATTCATTGCCCTCATTGCTGTCACAGTGGTTGCTGATTTGACCTATACCATGATCAATGACAATCATGATCATCCACTCATCTCAAAGACTGTACTCTCGAGGCTCGTTGAGCGGTCCTCTGCCTCAAGAGAGGATGCCATTGAGTGCATCCTAAAGTATGTCGACGGTCTCAAGGAGACAAAGGACAGCCGAGGAAAGACGGTCTATGTCTTTGACAAGAAGGATGGATGTGTCTCTGAGGATGAAATCAGCTGGGCAAAGAGTACCTACCTGGCTTGGTACGAACGGCAGATCGCTGATCTGGAGACCAATGCCAAGATCATGCGCAACTGTGACTTTAACATGGCTGAAGAGGATCGTTTGGGCAAGCCTCATTGCATTGATCGTGATGATATGGTCAAATCAAACCGTACCTGTCTTGCTACTCCCGCTAGGATCAACAAACTCTACACTTACATTTGTAACCGTGCGATCGATCGCTATCCTGACATGGAATAAAGAGACCTCTTTTATGCTTGAGTTATTACAGGAGATAAAGAGGATGACAGGTTAGACGTTGGTTGACCGATCAAAGATGCGGTTCTTTGCCTCGACGAGTCTGTTGACCATGGGCTTCTCGCCGTGGAAGATGATGACGCCAATGGGGACAAAGAAGAAGAGGAAGATGCTGCCAAGGAGACCGATGGCATAGTTCTTGGTGGCGGTGTTGAAGAGGTTGAGGAACTCGGGACCAGAGAGCCACTGTCCGCCAAAGAAGAGAACACCAAAACCAGAGGCGATCATGAAGATCCAGATGGTGGGGCTGCTGTGCTTCCATGTGTCGCGTGCCTTCAGAACGTACATCCAGAAGAGGGCAGTGACGGCAAACATGAACCACATGGCATCAGGTTTCTGATCGGCAGTAGATCCACCGAGCATACTGAACTCCCAGAACAAAGTGGCAGCAGATACCAGCAGCACGTTGGCTCCCATGTATGCAGGGTCGAGACCAAACATGATGCCGAGGATGACAGAGAGAAGGGAGCCTTGAATCAGGTGGAAGAGCGGTCCCTCCCACTGGTTCTTTCGGCTGTCTACTTCAACGCGGTGATCACCGGTAAAGTTGTATGTGAATTCCATCGTCACCGCACATCCCAGAAGGAGACAGAGGAAGTAGAGAGTCTTTCTCGAATTTTCATTCTTTCTGATCAGAAAGAGGATCAGAGAGAGTCCGGCGAGAATGATACCGCATGCCGCCCCAAAGATGGACGGGAGCATAAAGTGTGCCATCGCGGAACAAAAAGAGAGGGATGGCCTAACTCTCGCTTGTCACAACAGGCCTATGGGGGCTCTTGATATAATATTACACAACATCATCCCTAAAAATTAATCGTGTGCCATTGATTAATGTTAAGATGTGATATAATCCCTTCATACACGTATACTATAAGATAGACTAAATCAGCCTCCCAGAGCGGCTGAAAATGCCAACTTATCTACCATTCTCTGCTCAGATCTGCTACAGGGACGGCCTTGATGCAAGCGGCTATCTATCATGGTTCTTCTTCAACATCCCAATCACCTTTTGGATCATGTTGGCCGGAGAAGCATTCTGGAGTTACGACGCTTACATCCAGGTGCTCTCTTCTAGCTATTGGCTTCAATTAGGAGTCACTGTCATCATCCAAGAATTTACTCATCAACCACCCCCGAATCCTTCTTGCAATAATCAAGGCTTTAATCTTCCTTCATGGCAGGCTCAACTTGCTTGGGCATACATTGTCATGATGTGCATCCATCTACTGGTGTTTTGCAAGAGGGTAGGCTTCTTTGATGTGATCAGAGGTCTCTTGCTTGGAATCATTGTCCCCATCGTCATCACAGTGAGCGGAAACTCTACCCCACTTCAAACATTCTGGGGGTGCCTAGTTGGTGGAGTTGTAAGCGCATTTGTTATGATCTGGGTGATGATCTTTTTGCTTCCAAGGATCCAATTTGTCACTCAAAGGGAACTCATCTTTAACATTTGGGGATTCGGATCTGGATCAAAGGGCTTTTATCGCACCGACAAGATCAGAGATGAGGATGAAGTCTCGGATGAAGTTTATTGGGCTTACAATGCAACATCTGACGCTCTCAAAGCAAAGGCAAAGGCTCTTGAGTATGCTCTTGATGGACTAGAGACTGGCCATCCCCTTTCTACAATCAAGGGTATTGCCCATTTTGCCAGAAAGGGAAAATTGCCCATCGCTGCGTACAAGCCTTCTCAATTCAACACCTAGAAAAGGATCCTTTCTGTTTTACAAAAGGTAGTAGTTCTTTTTCTTTCTTTTCGAGTGCCCTGATGGGTCTAAAGGCATACGAGGAGATCTTGGCTGTACTACGAAAGGCCGCTGAATGTGGCTTTTGGCCAAAGGTGATCGAAGACACCTCAACGCCCTCGGGGTTTCGCTTTGAGTGGCCTGATGGACTCAATTTCCGTTCGGTGATGATAGAGGACCTCAGTGGTCGCATTCGTGGCCTAGTCTTTACTGTAACTGGTGAGAATGCAAATTCATTACCACAGAGACAGTGGGGTTCTTCATCATCAGAGGAGGTAGAAGAGGTTCAGGAAGCTCTCACAAAGCCTAGCATCCTGAAACGCATACTCTTTGAAATGTATGCGAATCACTTTAGGTCCCGTGGAGTGACTACCATGTACATTGTCTTTGATCAGCTCAATCGAACCCCACCAGTCAAGCGCATCCTTCAAGATGACAAGCCTGTCATTCCAATCCAATGGCCTGTAGGTCATGACCGATCAACACTCTTTACGGGAGATCATCCGTTTAGAAATTCAGTTCATGAGTATGTCGTTGATAAGGAGGCAAAGCCTCTGTTGTGGGACTATCTCGGCACTGCATTGGTTGATGAATTTGCTGCAGAACACCTACCAGAAGGTTGTGAATTGATCGTGTGGGGTGCAGTCTACAAAGGCGTTGATATGGCCGTACCTTACATCATCTCAAAGAGCCTTGATGGGGTTGTGACTTGCCAGCCTATGCAACCCACTGAAGAGGTCCCTCGTTTCATGTGCGTTGAGGCAGATGTTGCAATCATCTATCTCGTCAAGGCTTACTTGGGCAAGCGCAATGTTGTTGTCACTTCAAGAGACAATGACTTTATTCCAGCACTCTTGTCTGTCTATTCACAAGCGCTGAGGGAGCATACAGCCTTCAAAAAGACAGAGCCAAATCCCCTCGAGTATGGCGTCTTTTTGTTGAGAAAGGTGATTGCAAAGGCAAAGGTCCACAAATCGCAGGTGTCTGAAGAGACTCTTGCAAAGATGGCATCTCAAAAGAAACCACAAAAGACCTTGGATTCTTCTTCTT
>JGI11643J11755_11764024_pt1 | contig 10823 bp, 10 predicted proteins | sample IowConreferecore_FD_11755 | JGI IMG/M metagenome (IMG submission 11755)
ATTGATGGTTATCATAAATAACTTTGAGACCGTATTTNTCTGCNGTAGACGCCACGAACTTNAGTTCGTTAATGAATGCAAGCGGATCTTTCACATACGANTCCCAGTAGTACACAAACCGTATGTGGTTCAGTCCTGCTTGGCTAATTAATTTGAAACTATCATCAAAATAATTCTCTGGCAACGGATCTTTNAATTCCCTGGTCTGCGGCATACTNGTATAATATCCAAGCATGTNCACACCTATCAAATGTGGTTTATANGGAGCAGCCTGTGCCTGAAAATGAGTTATNGAGAATAAAACTGTCATAATCAAGAAGATTGATAGAGAAAATGTAATACGCGACAAAACCATCAAGGCGAAACGGTCTTCTACCAAATATAAATTTACTAAATGTCGATTGGCCCAGCTTGTGGAATATTATACAAACAAAATGTTATAATTAAATGNTATGTGTNGACAACTAAACTTGTACCGACTCCCTAATTCCTGATACAATTTGTCTCGTGGCAGTTATATCTTCAATCTTCTTGTTAATGTCGAGCACTACCTGGAGTAAATCAGGTTCTATATCGTGTTGTTTCATAAACGAAGCCAGAGCTTGAGTATCCTTTGGTAAGCACATTCCATCAAACGGTCTCCCAGCTTCAGTTCCGTACTTTCCTATCCTCTTATCTAGAGAAACTCCCAAACTGACTATCTTGTCGTCGACCCCCACACTTCTGCAAATCATGCCAATTTCATTGAAAAATGAAATCTTTAGTGAGAGGAAGCAATTTGAGGCATATTTTATCAGCTCAGCCGCCTCGAAAGATGTAACAATAATCTTGTCGGTTAATTCCTTATACATTGATATTAGTGATTCTGATATTCCTTTGCGATCCTCTCCCAATATGACTCTGTCTGGGGAGAAAAAATCATCCAATGCCGAATTTTGTCTTAAAAATTCTGGATTATAGCATACTTCATAGTGAATACCTCTCTTCTTAGTACAATGTCTTTCTAGATAATTTACTACAAAATTGTTCATAGTTCCTGGCAACATTGTACTTCTGAATACCAGAAGATGAAATCCATCGCTATTGTTGAGGAAATTTGAAAGTTGATAAAGCACAGACATGATTTGCGACAGATCTTGCTGTCCATTATTAGTGGGAGTATTTACACAAATAAAGGAGATTCCAGTTTGAGACATAGCTTCTTCTAGGGTAGATGCGACATTGTATCCTAGGTTTTTGAGAGGTCTGATCTTTTCACTTGCAATATCATAAAAGATTACGTCATGTCCTAACTTATGAAACCCTCGACCTGTTGCAGTTCCAACAATGCCGGAGCCAATTATGCTGATTTTACTCGTTCCCACACCCTCCTATCCCTTTTAATGTCATTATAATTGTATCCGTTTGTAAGGAATCATATATATACAATCCTGTCTCTTCTACCTTGATATGCTTTTGTTGAATTTAGCAAGAAATATGTTAGCTCACTGATTTATAGAGCATAGGAACAGTTACTATTAAATAAAAATACCGGGATCACTATAATAAAAAGGCGAACAAATTTAATAAATACTACAGGCATACTTAAGCACCAAACTATNCGTTCCAGATCAATAGTATTCGATATTGTATTGATCTCTTTTGTAGTCGCATTAATTACTTCGCCAGTTTGGTTTGATCTCAATGATATTATCTATAACAGTGATGGTCTGGCGAAATATCTAAGCCGCAATTTCATTCCNGCGCAAGGCTCACAATTTTGGCTCCTGGTTCCTATAGGAATAATCGGAGCATGGAGATGGACAGTGTGGTTAATAAAAAAAGCTACAGCAACAGTATACGAAGCCGTGGAACCTAGAAAAATCCCAAAAGACGTCAGAGGACTCTCTTTTGCGATAATCACGCCAGTTTACAATGAAGATCCNCACATTTTTAGAAATGCNCTTAATTCATGGTGGGAAAANAAGCCTGATGAACTNGTAGCTGTCATAGACAAGTCTGATACAGAATGCATAAATGTTTTTAATGATTTTCGTAAACACANACCAAGTGCCAAANTGATTGTAACATCTAAACCCGGGAAAAGAGCCGCTCTTGTCGANGGGATTCTGGCATCCTGCTCTGATATAGTGGCCTTGGTCGATAGCGATACAATTTGGGGCTCTAATATAAGAGATAATGTGCTGGCGCCATTTCAAGCAGATCCTAGTATTGGAGGCGTGACAACTAGGCAGCATCCCATATCAAGAGGTTCGATGTGGCAAAAAATGACAGATGTGTTCTGGGATATGAGAAATTACTACGACTTACCAGCACAGACAGCGGCTGGTCGAGCATTATCTTGCCTTTCTGGGAGGACATCGCTTTATCGTAGGAAAATATTACTTCACAAACTGGACTTTTTCCTGAATGAAATAATATTCGGAAGGAAAAAAGAGTCTGGAGAGGACAAGTGCCTAACGAGGCTTGTACAAGAACAGGGTTGGAAGACATATTATCAGAGTAATGCTGTGGTTTACTCTTCTGCAGCTTCGGATTTCAAGACTTTCTGGAGTCAGCGGCTTCGCTGGTCTAGGAATAGCCACAACTCCGATTTTGTGAGCCTAAGGGATGGATGGGCTTGGAGACATCCGTACCTTGCCTTCTTTATGTTAGATAGATTCATCTCCACGTTCACGTTGTTTTTAGGGCCAATTTTTTTTGGGATTGCTATAGCAAATCATCAATGGGTGTTTGCGACATTTATCGTTCTGTTATGGATTATAGGGCGGGGTATCAAAATCATTCCTCATATAAGGCGACATCCACNAGACATCGTNTTCTTACCGATNTACGTNGCTNTTAATTTTCTTGTTGCCTTAACGAAATTATATGCCCTAGTTACAATCCGTGACCAACGAGTCATAAGAGGATCCAAGCGATATAGAAAGAATTTATTCTCCAAGATAAAGGACTTCCTCCTGACAGGTGAAATAATTTTCGGAATAATAATTATCGTCTCAATATTTCACTGACCATTATGGCCTTGAGTCATTGTGTAATTGAATTCCAATGGAGCTTTTTTTTATTTACATTTTTTACTACGTCGCAAGATTCGATAGAGGACAAAACCATGGAATACAACAACTAACACCAGCAAACTTACAGCTAATCAAATCTCATCTTGATTTGTCTTTCTGATAAATATTTCTTCACACTNTCAACGGTAAGTTTATCATAGTGAAAAATAGAAGCTGCCAGAACAGCATCTACATCTGTCTCCCTAAAAACTTCCAGCATATGCGTCGATGAACCGCACCCGCCTGATGCAATTATTGGGATCCGTACGTTTTCACATATTGCCCTTGTTAGCTCAATATCGTAACCATTTTCAGTACCGTCTGCGTCTATACTTGTCAACAGGATTTCACCAGCGCCTAATTTCGCGACAGCTTTTGCCCATTCAATGGCATCAATTCCTGTCCCTTCTTTGCCACCGTATATTCTGACCTCAAAATAAAATTGACTAGCGCTTTCCTTGGTCCTAAAAATATTCTTCCCACCTCCACCATAATTCCTCTTCACGTCAATGGCGACNACTACGCATTGTGTTCCGAATATTGTCATTAGGTCAGTAATTAATTTTGGATGCTTCACAGCCGCGGTATTGATCGAAACCTTATCAGCACCATTAAGTAAAATGCCTCTTGCATCGTCCAGTGTCTTGATGCCTCCACCAACAGTGAATGGAATATCTATTACACTTGCCACCTTCCTCACAACATGTTTCATAATATCTCTACCCTGTTGAGATGCCGTTATGTCGAGGAAGACAAGTTCATCGGCCCCTTGATTTCTGTATTTTTCAGCAAATTCAACAGGATCCCCTGCATCTTTTACTCCAGAAAATTTNATTCCCTTTACTACCCTACCNTTGTCCACGTCAAGNCAGGGGATNATTCTTTTTGCTAGTGGCATTATGTGATTGCCCGTACCTTTTTGAGCTCCACCCTTCCTTCGTACAGTGCCTTGCCCAATATGACCTCCTTGCACCCAACAGCAGCTACCTTTACTATATCCTTAAGGGTCGAAATTCCACCGCTGGCTATCACCTTTATTTGTGTATTTACGCATACCTTGTTCAGAATTCCTATATCCGGTCCTTCTAAGGTCCCATCCTTGTCTATACTAGTTAGCAAAAAATGTGATGCCCCTAATTTACTGAATTTCGCTATCGCTTCCATCACAGTAAATCCTGAGGAGGATTTCCATCCCTTTATCATGACTAAGCCATCAATTTGGTCTATTGAAATAACGATTTTCTGTGGGTGAAGTTTAATCAATTTCCGTGCTATGTTTGGTTTCTTGTAGGCCAAAGTTCCCAATACCACCCTACTGCAACCAATCTCAAACATCTTAGCAATTACTTCCTCTGATCTTAATCCACCGGCGACCTGAACAGGAATTTTTAACGATCTTACAATCTCTTCTATTAGAACAGTATTCACTCTTCCGGTACCGAGAGCTGCGTCAAGGTCAACCAAGTGAAGCATGTCGGCTCCTTCAGCTGTCCACCTTTTTGCGACATACAAAGGGTCATCGCTGTATATAATTTTGTTAGACTCCTGACCCTTGGTAAGTCGCACAACTTTTCCATCCATTATGTCTATCGCTGCGAGAACTTTCATTTCTTGCCTGAACACATTTCAATATAGTTTCTAATTATCCTTGATCCCACGGCTCCGGATTTCTCTGGATGAAACTGAGTTCCGAAAACATTTTCTTGCTCCATAGCAGCTGACAAAGTTCCTCCATATTGTGAAGTAGCCACAACGATTGATTTGTCGGTTGGATTTATGCGATACGAATGGACAAAATAGACCCATGACCCTTCTTTTATACCATCCAACAGTTTACTATCTTTCCGAATCGTTTCCAAGTTATTCCATCCCATATGCGGTACTTTAACACTGATCTTTGGTAACATCACCACGTCTCCATCTAGTATCTTCAGCCCTTCCAAGGTCCCTTCCTCGCTGCGACAAAATAGCATTTCCAACCCAAGACAGATCCCTAGTATTGGAACCCCATTATCCATAGCATCCATAAACGAACTAACACTACTCTTTATGGACTCAATCGCATTGTCGAAATTGCCGACTCCAGGCAATACGATCCCATCATAATCCCCTATTTTCCTAAGTGTATCTACGATATTAACATGAGCCCCGTTGCGAAGGAGCGATTGCTGCAGGTTAAATAAATTACCTGCCCCGTAATCGAAAATTGCTATCTTGGGCATCACATCACACCTTTCGTACTGGGAATCCCTGTTCTTTCATCAATCGTTGCAGCTTCCCTAAGTGCGACGGCAAAAGCTTTAATCGCTGATTCTATTTTATGATGATCATTACTTCCGTATTCAACTCTTACGTGAATACAAGCACACAAATTTTCTAATAACGATCTAAAAAAATGTTCAATATCTTCTTCACTGATTCCTTCAATTTCTTTTCTCTTTAATTTGAGATTCAATTTAGAGTATTGCCTCCTGACTAAATCAACTGATGCGCAACTCAAGGATTCGTCCATCGGCACGGCAAAATATCCGAACCTTCTTATTCCATACCTCTCGCCGAGAGCTTTATCCAATGATTGACCTAGAGTGATACCAACATCTTCTATGAGATGATGCGAAATAGAATCAAGAGATTTGGATTGAATTTTAATATCAATCATGCTGTATTTGCCAATTGAGGTAACAAGATGATCTATGAATTCGAAACCGCTTTTAACTTGAACTTTTCCGCTACCATCAATGTTTACAGACACGTCAANTTGTGTTTCACCGGTTTCTCTTTTGACACTTGCAGTTCGCATTTTTTTGCTGCTTATATTCACTTGCACCTACAAATAGTTTCTAACTTTATATATTATGTTCGGTATCTCGTTTACGTTCTTAATCGCAAGAGACTCATTCTTTGAAAAATAGTCTTTAGCAATGTTCGGACAGACGCTCGCACCATACACACCAATAAATTGGATATTATATCCTTCTCTCATATTCAGCTTTGTAGACATGATAAAGTCTTCTACCGAATCGCCAACATAGTAACCTCCGTTAGATGAAAACACCTCGAGGGCCTTTCTTAACGAATATGGATTTGGTTTTCCTAAACTTCTTTCCTCGTCTTCTAGATAAATTGAGGCCTTTTGCCTGAACATTGAATACATGTTCCCCAAAGCATATCGAGAGGCAAGTCTACTCCTACCAGAGATGATGGCCATTCTTCCAGAAAAGAGCTCAGAGATCTCACGTAAGGAGTCGTTTTTAATCATGATTTTGTCATTATCAATAAAAGGCTTTCCAAAATAATGTTTGGCCTTGAGAAGATGCCTTTTTTTAAAGAGCGTTGGTCCATAAAAAAACTCATCAAATATTCGTGTTACCAAACTTTTNCTTACGTTGTTTGGATAGTTGAGTTTCTTTTTGATGGCTTGCACAATCCCTCGATTATAATAGGATAGGTGCTTTTCAACAGATCTTATTCCATTTGAGGTTGCGTTGTCTGCGATCTCCTCAATAAATCTGTNAATACGCCAATGCGGGTCAGGTGCGCATAAGATACTCAGTAATAACGCGTATGATGTATCTACATCGTTGTTGAATTTGCCAGATTGCCTGAATTTAAATATCAGATCATCTGTAACGAGAGGAATTACGTTATCGAGCGACGGATTAATAATACTTGCGATGTGCTTTACAGTCTCCTTGATCGTTGTATTGTAAGACGATCTCGTGTCTACCAATACCCCATCGATATCAAAAAGGATACATTCATTAGAAACCATCAAAATGTTCCCCTAAATCGAAGAAGGAAATATTGGAGAGCATAATAATCGCTCATATTTCATTCAGAGCTGAGATTGTTGCATCATTCATTTCGGGAGTCCCAACAGTAATTCTAATACATTTGCCATAACCATGCAATTCTCCAAGCTCTTTGACCCCTATCCCATGGCTGCGTAACGAATTAATGATACTTTTGTACTTTCTTTTACATCTTATGAAAATAAAGTTTGCATCAGATTGATATGTAATTATCCAGTCCATTTTAGAAATCCTTTCGTATAGTCTTTGTCTCTCTCTTTTTATCAGATCCACGCATTCTTTTATCTTCTGAACATTTGAAATTACTGATATTGCTAGAGCAAGCGACAGACTGTTGACCGGATATGGTGATTGAACATTTGTTCTAATGAATTTAGCGAATCGTTTATTAGAAATAAAATAACCTATCCGAGATCCTGCTAATCCAAATGCCTTAGAAAAAGTCCGCAGAATCACCAAGTTATCATATTTTTCTACAGATCTTGTCATGGAATATTTTGCAAATTCAACATACGCCTCATCAAGGATCACCAGCACATCTTTCAGTTCCAGTATCTCTTGGATGATGGATCTGTCTAACTGATTTCCAGTAGGATTATTTGGAGAACATAGATAAACTAGTTGAGATTTTTTTGCCGAACTCATGAATAATCTTCTTTCAAACGTATTACTTTCGGGTAACAACGGTATCTTCGATATTTTAATTCCATGTAACTGACAACGGCTAACAAAATAAGAAAAAGTAGGAGTGGGTAAAGTAACTCTCTTGCCGCTTCCGATGAAAGTCAAAAGCAGCTCAATAATTTGATCGGATCCGTTACCAATAAGCAAATTGTTTTCGCCAACCCTGAGATATTTAGACAAACTTTCATACAGTTTGTCATATAGATCAAGCGGATATTTTCTCAAATCAATTTTGTTCACTTCCGCCATAGCTAACTGACTTAAGAAATTTCTATCCAAAACCAGATTTTCGTTAGCATCTAATTTGATTGAAGGACTTTTTTCAGGTTTAGAGTATCTTTCAATTNTGGAAATANTCTTCATTCTTTGACTGATCCAATCCATNATCCATCTAGTCGCTCCTTTANNGCCAGGTAGTGATTAGGNAGACTCTCCATTGACGTCAGTTCTCTTATGAAATTTTCGACTGACCGTAGTCCACGTTTGCTAACCGATATGTGAGTTACGATCTTAATAAAATCCAAGACGGATAGTCCCCCTCGGTACTTCCCAACTTGCAATGTTGGAAGTACATGGTTGGAACCTAGGCAATAGTCGCTGGCCGAAGAAGGTGTATATTCGCCCTCTAGAACTACCCCGGCAGAATTAATTTTTTGAGATATATATCGTGGGTCACGACAGATAATCTCTAAGTGTTCCGGCGCAAATTCATTAATGAAAGAAATAGCAGCATTCGAGTTTCTGCACAGAGCTATAAAGGAATTGTTTGAAATGCTTTGACGTACTACTTCCTTTCTTGGTAAAGAGTCATCAGACAAAATATTTCTCAAACAAATTTTCACCCTTTTTACAATATTCTTAGATGTAGTAACTACGCCACATAATGTGTCCGGACTATGTTCGGCCTGCGAAATTAAATCCCTGCTGACCAGTTTTGGGTCTGCTTTTGCATCTGCATAGACAACCAACTCTGTAGGTCCAGCAAACATATCAACACCCACATTTCGGCTTACTAGTATCTTTGCGATATTTACGTAGGTTCCCCCAGGACCCACTACCTTGTCCACTTTAGAAATGGTTTCAGTCCCATATGCTAAGGCAGCAATAGCCTGCGCACCGCCAATCCTGTACACTTCGTCAACATCACATATGTCCGATGCTACTAGTGTAAGTGGATCAATATTTCCGTCTCNGTNNGGAGGTGACATAATCACCACCCTCTTNACTTTGGCAATCTTGGCAGGAATTACGCACATGATAAGAGTACTTGGATATCGAGCCAATCCACCTGGGATATAACACCCAACGGATTCCAACGGTTTGAGTATTCGTTCTAACTTAATTCCATGGGAGATTGTTGATAAGTTCCTGAGGAGCCCTAATAGTTTACTCTCATTAATAATAAGCATTTCTTTCATTACTTCCAGGGATTTTATTTGTTCTTCAGTTACAAATTCATAGGCACGGTCAATCTCTTTATCAGTAACTCTTAAAGACTTAATTTTTACACCATCTAGTTTTGCAGTATACTCAAAAAGTGCCGCATTACCAAACCTAATCACTCTGTCAATGATTGACTTAATTTTTTCATAATCTTGTTCAGAAATCATTTTTGATTTGCGTAGAGCAGCGGCTTCAGCAATTCCATACTTCACCAATAGGGTTCTTATCACTAGTAAATTACCTGTTTCAATTCATCAAGTGGGAGTATTTGTTTTGGTTGTAACACAACCAGCCCTTGTGCGATCTCTCGCATCTTGGGCAACATTTTTATGAATTCTTCTTTGTCTATTATGGTGTTTACCCCAAACCATCCATCTTCACTTAGTTTACTTATCGTTGGCCGCCTTAAAGCAGGTAGGTTTTCAAGTAGAATCTTCAAGTTCTCTTCCTTTACATTTACAAAAATGTGTAGTTTCTTTCGAGCTTCTACAACGCCCTTCAATAACGCAACCATGTCGGCAATCTTTTCAGCTTTAACGGGATCATTCAACGAATTCTTGTTCGCAATTAACACCGCGCTTGACTCAAAAACAGTCTCAATTATTTTCAAATTATTTTGAGTAAGCGTAGTGCCAGTCTCTGTTATATCGAGGATCGCGTCTACGTCTTCAGGTGGTTTGGCTTCTGTGGCCCCAAATGACAAAAAGATTTCTACTTNTCTGTTTGTTCCAACCCTCAACCAAGGGGTAATGATTATGGGCTCGGCACTGCCAAAAAACTTCTGGTAAGATGGATTTGAACGCATGTAAGAAGATGCAGTAGTAAGATACTCTGTGGATATCTTTAGCACTCGTTTTTGTTTTGCAAAGTCCTCAATTAGTTCCGTTACGTTGTTAGCTTGAAAATTCTCAGGAACTGCTATTACCTGTCTAACATGACCATATTCAAGATCAAGCAATAATTTAACATCCGCATTTGCTTCTCTAATCCAATCCTTTCCAGTAATTCCAATATCATAGAATCCTTCCTGTACGTAAGTGGGTATTTCTTGCGGACGTAGAATTTTCACATCGATTTCTGGATCGCTCAGTTTCACTCTATACGTTCTACCCCGTCCGGTAACTTTCTGCCATGCTTCCTCNAGTATTTTGAATGTCGCTTCTTCGATACTACCTTTTGGTACCGCAAATTTCACTGTGGCCATTTAGATGGTAAATAAATGATTCGTGATATCCGATATATATCTATTGAATCTGATATTTCATTGGGACCACCAATTAAATAATTGGTCTGGATACTGGTCAATTTGGCTCTTTTTAGCAGTATTGTAGGACCAAAAATTGAAAAGACGAGATGGACGCCAATTAAATAAACCAATCCTATCCATCTGATTTCTCTGTGACTGGCTAAAACTTTTGAGCACTTTCTCAAGCTTCGTCTAATATTCTCCTAGCATTTTCAATAGATATGTTCGATTGATTCGACATCTTTTCTGCAACAAGATCTATTAGGGGACCAATCGCACCTGCTGAAATGGCAATATTTCTTGAATGTAATTTCATGTGTCCTTTTTGTATGCCTTCATCCGCTAGAGCTCTAAGGGCTGCAATATTCTGAGCTAGTCCAACTGCGACAATTACCATGCCGAGCTCTTGAGCCGATGAAGCATGCAACGTTTTTATGCCGATCTTTGCCATTGGATAAACCGAAGCTATTCCTCCGACAGTTCCAACTGCAAGGGGCATCTCTATTTTACAAGCCAAATCACCATTAGTATCTTTGTAAAACGTTGAAAGTGGTCGGTAATTTCCATCTCTAGACGCAT
>JGI11643J11755_11762053_pt1 | contig 10747 bp, 12 predicted proteins | sample IowConreferecore_FD_11755 | JGI IMG/M metagenome (IMG submission 11755)
GGATTATCATCAGGATTATTTACAGAAAAATCCGGGTGGCTATACTTGCCATTTCGAACGTGCGCGTTGAGGCCTTGCGTATAAGTTACTCGAAATTATGATGACACGCCTCTAGTTTAGTGTGAGCTAGTGCCCTAGGGATATCGGTGCTAGTAGCATGGCAGGATTCTACAAACAGGAAAGAGAAATTTTATCGTGCGAGAAATTGTATAATTTGCTGTATTGCCTCTTCGTGCCCGAGCTTGTATCCTCTGCGGTCCGCCGGAGAAAGGTCTCTGACCTCATGGAACATTATGTTGAGTTCGGGTACAAAAAAGAGTGATCGAAAAGGCATACCGACCAGTTGTGAACTATTACGTGGTGCTTGTAGGATCGTGCCGCGGCTTCTGTCTAAAATAGTTTTTTCGGTACCATCGGGGAGTGAAATAGCAAAACAGCTGACATATGATGCGGATCGGTCTTTCTCTCCTCGGAGTTTATCTAAACAGTATTCAATTATCTCGTCATCGGTCATTTCATGACCGGCCCAACGTCGGGTGCGCACTCCTGGCTCTCCGCCGAGACAGTCGATTTCCATTCCTGAATCGTCAGCAACGACGATCATGTCTTTCTCGGGGTTTTTTAGATGCGAGCGGGCATTTCTTGCTTTCAAAAGAGCGTTTTCTTCAAAAGTAGCTCCCTTTTCCTCGCAATCAGGGACAGCATAGGGGAGATCGTTGTACGAGACGATTTCGTGATCTGTGCTTAATTTTTCGAAAGTCTTCTTGAATTCCTGGAACTTACCCGGATTTTTGGTTGCGAATAATATTCTTCGTTTTAAATTTGGCGTCATGCTGTTATTTTACACTCTAGCTTTAACACACCGCTTAACCTCTTCGGTATTCGTCTCTAGTTATAGTTTTTATAGTATCGATTGGTATGCCGTCAATGGCCTTCGCGGTAGATTTGCTCAAGCCGTGTGCCAGCCAGATTATTGGCGGTGTTTCGGTTTTCTGTAAATATGACCCTTTGCTTCTTGGGACATAATAGCCTTGATCGTCGTACCAATACTCCATCGGGCTAAGCGCATATGGCGTATAGCTAGACCCTGTGAATATACCTCCACCGAATCCCGTGTATGGGTTAAGTGCGGTGACTATTGCTCGTACATCCGGAAACTCTTGTTTTATACGCTCATGTGACTGTTGGAATAATTTGCTCATACTGTTTTTCGGAGCGTTATTGAAAGTGAACGCCCGCGTCATTGACAGAACCTGTTCAGGCGCAAGGCCAAGCCCTGATGCTTGGTTGAGTGCGTCAACTTGATATCCACGTTTGCATCGGCTAAAGCTGACGCTTGCGTAGGGCGTTTCGGCGCTATCGATAAAAAGACCGTAATTGGCGACGCTATCGTTCCGTGTTGAGCGTATATAATGTAAGCGATTGTTGACCTCGTCTGCCATATAGTCTGGCACGTTATCGAACCGCACGGGCGTTGTACTTGTCTCGTCGCGTAGAGTAAGAATGCTGTGTCCCTTTAGGTTCGCTTCCGTACTCACCGAAGACAGATGAGTTTCGGAATATAACCGATTATATGTGCCGCTATAGTCTTCTCCGAGGCAGACGACTTTCGCGTCGATTTCTCTCAAGATGTCGGGCTGGTTGTTAATAATTGCTTCTTGGCTGAAATAGGGTAAATGTAAAAGCGCTTGGGTGGTAACATATTTAGCCAGTATCCCAAGCTGGCGCGCTCTTGTCTGTGTCCAGTCTTCGTGGTTTTCTATAAAACTTCTAATAGGGATTGAAGGCCGCAAGCTTTCGACGAGTTCTCTCATACTTTAACATCCTCGATACATTATCCTGTGTTATACCACAATATGAGGATTATTGGAATACCCTGAAATATCCCTTACGTGTTTCTGTCATAGAGTAGTCGAACTACCCCAGGTTGGATTTTTTGATAGTATTCTGGATCCAGATCATCGATATCACGCCACCGAGTGCCATCAAAACAGATGTGATGATGGCACTTTTATGGAAACCGGCGAGATCAAGCGAAGGGGCGGCGACAACACCGATAGCGGCGATAGCAACGAGTCCAGCGACGCGTGAAATGGCGTTATTGATTGCGGAACCGATACCAGCTTCGCTGTCATTTATCGATCCTAATACCGCCGAAGTTAGAGGCGCGACGGTAATCGATAGCCCTATACCAAATAACAAAATTCCGGGTAAGAGCGTTAGGTAATTTACTGAGCTATCAACGAATAACATGGTAAGGAAACCAACAGCGCTGATCAGCGGTCCGAGCGCCATGAACAAACGCGGGCCATACTTACCGGACAATGCGCCGAATTTCGATGACAGTAAGAACATAATGATCGTGACTGGTAATAGCGCCAGTCCAGCCTGGGTTGCGCTATAGCCGCCGGTTTGCTGGACGAATACTGAGATCAAGAAAGTGGCGAGGGCTAGCCCGGCATAAATAGCGGCTGTGGCAATGTTGCCGACTGTAAAATTGTGGCTCTTGAAGATATCGAAGGAAATCATCGGATGTGAACTGCGGCGCTCGAGCCACACGAATGCCACCCACGTGATTAGACCAATCAGCAGCGGCACGTAAATTATCGGGCTTGTCCAGCCGTAATGGGGCTGTTCGATTAGGGCGTAAACCGGTCCGCCGAGAGCAACCACACATAATAAAGCACCGACGGTGTCGACGCGAGCCCTTTTGCCGCGCGATGCCGCACGAGATTGCAGGTTTGTCAGTAGCCAGATGGTTAGTGCTATCGGCACGACGTTTATAACAAATACGTAGCGCCACGATCCGGCGTCAACCAATACACCTCCGAGTAGCGGGCCAACCAAAAACGCGATACCGGTCCATGCCGTCCAGCTACCGATCGCTTTGGCTTGCGGTGCTCCTTTAAATTCAGAGATTATCAAGGCGAGTGAGCTGGGCACCAAAAGCGCTGCAGCTGCACCTTGGAGTACACGGGCGATGATCAAAAACGTACTGCCCGGTGCGATTGCACANAGTAACGACGTTACGCCGAAACCNATTAACCCGATGTTTAATATTTGCTTGCGTCCAAACAGATCTGACAACGACCCCGCAATCAACATCAGCGCGCCGAGAGACACCAAATATGCGTCGACAACCCACTGCTGAACACTTAAGCCACCGCCGAATTCATGAGTGATGGCCGGTAGAGCAACGTTAATCACCGACCCGTCCAAAAAAGCGATTATCGAGGCCAGGATCGCGACTACCAAGACTAGCCGTTGCTGTTTATTCATGGTTCTAGTATACGCCCACAGGCTCAACCTTATCTCATCTTTATCAAAGTTGTATAATGAGGATATGAATCANTTTGTTGTACCTGTAATTGTTAGTAGTTTCGTGTTGTTGTTAGTAAGAATACTTTTGGCGTTGGCTTTCGCGTATGAATCGCGCTATAAGTTTCGTGATATTCGCGGCTTCGCCAAGAACGATAGTGTACCCGTACCCGCGGCCTATTTTGTTGCCACGATGGAGCTTCTGGGCGGCTCTCNGTATGCTGAGCGGNGTATTATCGCAGTGGGCGGGACTTGGTATCATCTTACTGATGTTGGTGACGACAAGTTTCCATGTTTTCAAATGGCACAGTCCCTACAAAGCGAGCAAGAGAGGCTGGGAGTACGACATATTGATGATAGCTTTGGCGGCAGTCATTGTGGTTTATGGCCCGGGGCAGTTCGCTCTTTTCGGCTGGTAAGCGTTCTTGATACCGCAATATTTATCCTTCCTTACTGACAGGCATATAAGTGGTACTATGAGAATATGAAGACTACACATCAAACACTGAGATATATTGGGGCGATCTGGGGCGTGGTGGGCACGGTGGTGTTACTGGCCTACGCGGTTTGGCGTTTAGGCGGATATGCGTGGGAGCTAACAGGTGAAACCTTAACGGTGTTCGAGTGGGCGGTCTTGGTACTTTGGTCGGTATATATGCTCTATGCTGAAGGAGTGAAAGCTTTCGGTCGATCGTTTTCACCCCGCGTCGTGGCGCGCGCTCAGTATATTGCCAAGCGAGGCAATCTGAAGCAAATATTGCTGGCGCCATTGTTTTGCTTCGGCTATTTTCANGCCACGCGCAAACGGCTGATCGTCACTTATAGCGTGACTCTAGGGATAATCCTATTGATAGTCATGATACGATTTTTGCCGCAACCATGGCGCGGCATACTCGACGCTGGGGCAGAGCTCGGTATTGTTTATGGAACTTTGACGATATTTTATTTCGTCTGGAAAGCACTCGTTAGCCATCCGGTTGAGATAGTTGATCCAATGGTGGTTACGGGAGTAAACATGAAAAGAGCCCCCGCCCAACCTATTCAGTAGTTGTCGGCATTTGACCAAAGACAACCTATCTTCGGTTGCAATATTATCCCTTTTATATTATAGTAAACCTAGCGAATAGTTCTCATTACCTCTTTGGTGTGACTGCTTGGTGGGTGGATATTCATTAGTCGCAAATTACTGCGCGAAAATATATATAGGAAGAAGGTTTTATGAGAGTGCTTTATATAGGCTCGAACTCGCCGTTTGAGAGTATTGGCGGCGTTGAACGATATCTGTCAAATTTGATCGATTATACGCAGCGATCGACAAATGAAATTATCATGCTACTGCCGACTTACCAAGAAAACCATGTGAAAATCGATGGACGCGTGACCTATTATTTTAATAAAAGCCTCGCGACAGCTAAATCACAGAGCGCCTGGGCGCGCCAAACCAAGGAGTTTGCGATGGTAGTTGAACAAATCCTCAGTGAGCATAAAATCGATGCCATTTGCGCTGAAAATTTCCATCTCGGACTACCAGCATCATATAGTATCCAGCTAAGTGTAATATCGGCAATCCACGATATCCCGATTATCCTGCGCGTACATTCGTTTGCGATGTCGGAATTGCAGACTGAGTTGATCAACCAGTTAAGTTGGAAACGGATCAGCTGCGTAAGCCGAAGCGTTGCTGGCGATTGCTTCCATAAAGGGGCGGATATTAATTTGATATCAACTGATTATTTAGGCGTTGATACTACGGTTTTTATGCCGAATACCGCAGCGCGTGCAACACTGCGTGCTAAACTCAATCTACCATCAGATGTGCAGATTGTGACTACAGCGTCGCGTATCATACTTGGCAATCAAAGTATTTTGAAACAAAAAGGAATCATCAATACAATCAAAGCCTTTTCGAAATTATCGGCTAGCCATCCGGATCTACGTTTGGTGATTGCAGTCGCGCAAGCCCCAGCCAGCCTGGCGTACGAGTTCGAACGTGCTTACAAAAAATTGCTCGGCTATCTGTTGCTACACGATGTGGACGAGAAAACGGTGGTACGAAAATTTGGCCTTGACGAGATGCCTGAGCTGTACCAAGGTTCCGATGTGTTCGTTTTGCCATCGGAAAACGAAACTTTCGGTCAAGTCTATGTAGAAGCAATGGCCTGCGGTGCCGCAGTGATTGGCACGAAAGTCGGTGGTGTGCCGGAAATCATTACCGACGAAAAGAGTGGATTTTTGGTACAGCCGGGCGATTCGACGGTTCTTAGTCAGAGAATCGAACAGTTGTTACTCGACGGTGCTACGAGAGCCCGCTTCGTCAAAAACGGACTTGAAGCTGTAGAGGAAAAGTTTACTGCCGAGAAGCAGTTCAGTGTTTTCGTTGAATCGCTCAGCAAAATTGCTAGTATTTAGATTCAACTGAACTAAGCAGAGTAGAAGCTACAGTTGAGCGCGCCACTCAATATGCTTTAAAGCTATTTACAAACGATGAAGATACATTATACTTATGGTATTATATTTGTGTCTGTGTGATAGGACGTTATGAATGTAAAAACAATCATCGTACCAAATAAGCTCAATATAGTAGCCGGTTTGGGTGTCCTACTTCTACTGATGCTCGGTGTAATTGGCGGTGTTATATTCGGCGCGCCGGATCGTGCAAGCGCAGCGAGCCCAACTATATATTTGTCACCGTCTACGAAATCAGTTGAGAAAGGTAATTCTTTTAGCGTAGCCGTCCGGTTTAATCCTTCAGGGATACCCGTAAATACCGTTGCTTTTACCGCCAATTTCGATAGTAGTAAATTGACACTCACCTCGAAATCGCTATCTGGTGGTGCGATGACTACAAGTATGGTTAATTCTTCTACCTCAAGCTCGGTATCCTTTGAGGGAGCTAGACTCGGAGGTCAAATAACATCGGATAGCTTAATTGAGACATTAACATTTAAAGCCGTAGGTGGCAGTGGGTCGACAGCAATCTCATTTTCCGATGCTCGTGCTAATCGCGCCGATAATAACGCAGAACTGATCGTCTCGAGAGGTAGCGGTACGATTTCGTTCACAACTCCTCCCATATCACATCCAAATGTAACGTCTCCTGTAACAACTACCCCGTCAAAAAGTACTTCGACTAAATCGAGTAATGACACGAAAACTGCCGTTTCGTCGGACGCACCAAAGCTGACCAGTACGAGCGTTAATGTGCAATTTACGATAGCGAAGATTACCGCTAACTCTGACGTGCCAACAACGGCATATATATTGTTCGGTACAGCCGCGCCAACACAAAAAACTGCAGTATCTGCTTTAGCAAAAAACCACTCTATAGCTATCCCAGCTAAATGGCTACAGGCAGGTACGACATACAATTACATCGTCGTCTTCACTAATAGTAAGGGGCAAGTCACCAAGAGCAAACAGATGTCCATGACCACCAAAGGTATCCCCATCCGTATTCAGGTACTCGATAAGGCGGGGCATCCGCTACGGTACACGTCTGTTACAATTCATTCCACGCCCCAAACTACCAAGACTGACGCCAATGGTTATGCGAACTTCGAGGTAGATTATGGTGAGCACGTACTTGAATATAAAGACGGAGGAAAGACTTATAATCATCAACTTGTTGTTGCGAATAACGTCAAGACGTCAGATGGCGTTCAAAGGGCGGCGCTACAGGAGTTCTCGGTGGTTTTCCCGGTAACCCACGGCAATAGTTATTTGACTTACATTTTAATAGCGGCCGGCGTGCTGGTATTGTTAGCGGTTGGTTATATTGTCTTACGGTTATCGAGGCCATCGCCCGTTTATTCTGCGGTTGAAGGTTCATGGGGTTCAGAGCATCCCCCTGTCGATATGGTTTCGGAGCAGATGAACTCACGGGGATATACAAACAATGTGGGTACTCAGCGTACCGAAGAGTTTGTATCGAACCCCCGAGCGGATAACCCAACTGATACGCAGCCACTACAGGCGGAGACGTATCGTGAAGATAAATAGCACGAGAAGAATATTCGATCTTATTATTGGTGTCGCTTTCGTGCTTGTATCGACCGTAATTATTTTTAATGGAGCTGACGAGACATCGTACGCAACATGTAGCACGTTACCGACTGATCGCGGTACCGTGACAGCAACGGTGAATGTGCCGACTAGCGGCACCTACCAGGTGTGGAGTCGAATAAAAACTCCGAGTAGTGTCGATAATACTTTCCTAATGCAGGTTGATGGTACTTACTGTAACGTTAATGTAGGTGGCAGTAGCATCCCGGCCAATACCTGGACTTGGGTGAATTATAAAAATGGATCGACATCACAAAAAGTGACAATGAATTTGACGGCTGGCTCACATACCATGACGCTGGCCGGTAATGCTGACAATGTTATGGTTGATCGGATTATACTAACGCAAAGCACGACTTGCACTCCAACTGGAACGGGCGATAACTGTACCGATTCCACACCTCCTTCGGTCTCGATTACATCGCCATCGGATGGCAGCTCGATATCATCGACTACCACGGTCGCAGCATCGGCCACAGATAATATAGCAGTGACGAAGGTAGAGTTTGCGGTGGATGGCAGTGTGAAAGCCACGGATTCAAGCAGTCCGTATCGATATTCGTTTGATCCGAGTACGGTATCGGCAGGATCACATACATTGACGGCAACGGCGTACGATGCGTCCGGTAACTCTACCAAGAGTAGCGCTGTAGCGATTACCGTCAATGCACCCCCTCAAACATATCTCGAGGCGGATATTAACCAGGACGGTAAAGTTAATCTGACCGACTTAAGTATACTATCGACTAACTATAATAGGTCTGGCGCGGCAATTAGCCCGGTTCGAGCCGACATGAATAGTGACGGTAAAGTTAATCTGACCGACTTAAGTATACTATCATCGCAGTACGGGAGATGACCGTGAGGTTATTTATGGTGCATGAGATGGCAACTCTGCGTCGAATTAGGGTTGCGAAAAGTGCATTGGGAATAGCCGTTTCAATCTTCGTGGTAGTTATCTTGGCCAGTGCATCACTCTATGCAGCGATAGTTGGAGCCGTAGGTAGCGANCCGGAGNANGGGGCGATTACCGGTTCTGCGAGTGTCGTAAATGACGCATCGGCTTCGAATGGTAAGGCGATCAAATTCGGTCAGGCAGCCACAGGTGGATTCCAAGCAAACTGTATCGACCTGCCTTCGGCTTGTGGCTACCCGGACGCTACCAATACTGGCGTACCGGCAGGAACATCGTTGACAAACCAGAGCGGCGTGATCAACGTGACGCAAAACGGTGCAGTAATTGATGGCATAAATCTTGATGGACAGATCATTATCAAGGCCGATAATGTGACGATCAAAAACAGTCGCATTACATCAGGGGATTACTATCCGATCGATAACAATGGTGGTCATACCGGCTTACTCGTGGAGGACACCGAGATCTTCGGGACTAGTCAGATCGTAACAGCGGCGCTCAGTTTCGATAACTATACAGCGCGCCGGTTGAATGTTCATGGTTCCGCCGATGGACTAAAAGCAAATACTAACGTCACTATCGAAGACTGTTACGTACACGATCTGGCAGTTGGTCAGACAACGCATAACGATGGCGTACAGACAACAGGAGGTAATAACGTGAAGATAATTCATAATACCTTCAATCTCAGTATGGGGAATGTTAGTTCAGTGATTCAGATGGGCAATGAAGTCGGGCCGTACACCAACTGGGATATCGATAATAACTTGATGGACGGTGGTGGTTGGTCTATCAATGCTAGTCAGGGTGACTCTACGATTGTCGTGAATAACAACCGCTTTACTAGAAATGCTGGCTATGGTCCTGGTGGAGATTCTGGCATGACTTGGACGAATAATTATTACGACGATGACGGCTCGCCAGTGTTGAATTAAGCGGTGTGAAGCATGGTATCACGCGGATAATTTTTTGTGCCAATTGCCATCATCGCCCTTAGAATAGCCGGATCTTTTGACGACACTCCAAGCAATTTTGTGCGCAGTTGCTTCACGGTCGGAGTCAGGCCGGCGATCACTTGGTTTTGCGTATTCTATGTATGCACTATTGAATGCCTTCTGGTAGATTTCTTGAGCGTGTTTCGGCAGCACGTTTCTTACGCCATCTGGTAGTTCGCTAATCGATGCGTATGGCATAGCAGCCTCCCTTCGTCTAGTATTTACGCGGTCATAGTAAATCTGCTAGTTTAAAACTAACGTAAAATACAACCTGATGGATTAACTACAAAGGAGCGTTGCCGATATTTCTCAAAACGCTTACAATTTAACTAGATTTTAAGTGCTGGAGGAATAGGTGAAGAAAAAGGTTATTATTTGGGTAGGCGCAATCGTTTCAGTTTTAATACTCATTCCTCTTGTTGTCTTTATTGTCCTGTCGTATCAGCATGGAAGTATTGAGCCTATTGAAACAGAGATTGGGAAATTTAAGCCCGATTCCTCGTGGCAATTAGTTAGCGAGGATTTTCAGCCACCTAGGACTATATGTCTTGACGGGAACTGCCCAAGTGCACAGCGCGTATGGCACTCTAGAGTGGCAATGTCTAATGATGTTCTAAACTCCATGTTAAAAGGTGCGGGATGGAGTACGAGTGATGACATATGTCGAAATAAGCAGACCGTCGAAGACTATAGCTGCTTTGCGACTATCGATGACGGTGAATATACAGTTCAGATATCTACCAATACGAAGCAAAGCAAAACTATAGAGACCGAGATGATAGTAAATGTGTGGAAAAGAGCACAATAAGCGGTGTGGAGAACGTTAGGTTATGTTAGTGCATTTACGGTCCTATTTATAGGAGTGTTTGTAATGTCTTACCACCGTACTTCTGCGACATCCTGTAAGGATGTCATTGCGGTGTATGTACGAGGATCTGGGGAAAATACCAATTCGGTAGGCTACACGGAATTTCGTAAGCAAATTATTGACGACTTTTCTCAATGGACGCTCGATACGTACGACCTTGGTAGCAAAGAATATGGTGGATACCGATATGAAGCAACCGCGATGGCGGACAATCCAGTTAAGGATATCTTGGCTGCAATTAGTTTTGGGTATTGGTTTAGCTACGGTAATAGTGTCACTTCAGGCATAAATGAGCTAAAAAGCTATCTTGAGCAGTACCATACTCAGTGTCACAGTACTTATTATGTTCTAGGAGGCTACTCACAAGGGGCTCAGGTAGTAGGCGATACTAATCCGTCGTTTACGACGTTTTCTTGAATTCGAGTGCGAGTGAATTGATGCAATATCGCTGGCCGGTAGTTTCACGCGGGCCATCATCGAAGATGTGGCCCAGGTGACCGCCGCAATTAGCACAAGTCACTTCACTACGAACCATTCCGTGTGACGTATCGGTGTGAAAATCGACCGCGCCTGGGATCGCCTGATCAA
>JGI11643J11755_11775661_pt1 | contig 10672 bp, 5 predicted proteins | sample IowConreferecore_FD_11755 | JGI IMG/M metagenome (IMG submission 11755)
AAGGCATATTGGGAGAAAATGCCTCGGTGTTAAAGATCAGTTATTCCAAAGGAGATGAAATACTACAGGTAGTAGTTCCTGTAAAATTCAGCAAAATACGGGATCAGTATAATCAATTGGAGATCGTGTTCAAAGGTAATTACCGCCTTGTTTTCAGGGCTTATGATAATGGAGTGGCCTACAGGTTTGTTACCCTTTTTAAAGAAGATACGGTTTTGGTAAACCGCGAAAATATGTCCTTCGGCCTCAATAATGGTATCAATGCATTATGGCCTTATGAGGCAGATAAACATGAGAATCCTTTCCTGTCGCATTTTGAATATTTATTTAAAGATATCCCTTATCAAAAAATAGATTCCGGTATTGCAGGCCTCCCGGTATATTTTACCTCCGGTAATCAATCAAAGATCGTTTTTACTGAATCAGATCTTTTTGATTATCCCAATTTGTTTTTACAAAATACCGGGCAGCAACTACAGGCAGTTTTGCCCCATGTAATTGCCAGGCAACAAAAGGTAAGAGATCGTAGCATTAAAATATTGCAAGAGGCCGGTTATATAGCAAGAACTTCCGGCAACCGTTCATATCCCTGGCGGTTATGGATGGTGAATGATGATGATGCTGGCCTTCTGACCAACACACTGGTATATCAGTTGGCCACTCCTTCTGTAATAAAAAATACCGGTTGGATAAAGCCGGGTAAAATAGCATGGGATTGGTGGAATGCCAACAATATTTTTGGTGTTGATTTTAAATCGGGGATCAACAATGCTACCTACAAATATTACATTGACTTCGCCTCCAAATTCGGATTGCAATATATTATTTTAGATGAAGGCTGGACAAAGAATACCCAGGACCTGATGCATCCTAATCCTGATATTAATATCCCGGAACTGGTAGCCTATGGCAAATCAAAAAAAGTAGATATCCTTCTATGGGTTTTATGGAATCCGCTTAATGAAAATATGGATGCCATTTTAGACTTGTATAAAGGCTGGGGCGCAAAGGGTATAAAGGTTGACTTTATGGCCCGCGCCGAACAGGATATGGTGAACTTCTACACCCGCACTGCAGCTGCCTGTGCCAAGAGAGAATTGCTTGTAGATTTTCATGGGGCCTATAAGCCTACCGGCCTGCATCGTACTTATCCGAACGTGCTTTCTTTTGAAGGAGTACATGGCCTTGAAAATAATAAATGGGAAGCTACCATCACACCCGGTCATGATGCTACCATACCTTTTACCCGTATGATGGCAGGCCCGATGGATTACACTCCGGGTGCCATGCGTAATGCAGTGAAGGGAAATTTTAATGCAATATTTAGTCAGCCGATGAGTATGGGTACAAGGGCTCATCANACGGCTTTGTATATTGTATTTGAAAGCCCATTACANATGTTGGCTGATAATCCTTCCAATTATTTGAGGGATGAANTATACACCCGTTACCTGGCTCAAATGCCCGTNACCTGGCAGGATACAAAAGTGTTGTATGCGGATGCAGGCAAGGCCATAATTATTGCGCGCAAACACGGAGATAAATGGTATATCGGTGGCATTACCAACTGGGAACCTTTTACCAGGGTAGTAAGCCTGGGCTTTTTGGGAGAGGGTAATTACCATGCAGAAATTCTTTCTGATGGCATCAATGCCAATAGGATGGGAGAAGATTATACAATAGAAAAAGTGCCGGTAAAAAAATCCTCCACGATCAAAATTAATATGGCTTCGGGTGGAGGTTTTACGGCGGTGATCTCATCAAATTAAATGCAGGAGGAAATCAAATAAAAAATTTATCAAATGAATACATTTAATTCAATTAAAAAAATGGCATTTCTAAGATTTATAAAAATTTCAGCAATACTATTGTTCGCTTTTTTTGCTGCTGCTTCAGTAAACAAAGCGAATGCACAAAACATTGCNACTCCGAAAAAAAGTGTAGGTGCGAAGGAACTTTACCTGCCGGCCAAAATAGGACAGGTGCCGGATAGTAATGACTACAATGATAATGAAAGCGAGTACAGTTATAAGCGGATGGTGCAGAGCGATGACATTGCTATTTTTTGGAATAAAGAATATGGCGACGACCCCATGGCCAACCCTGATGTAACCAGGAGATTTGATGTAAAAAAAGCCCTGGCGGAGTGCGATCGGTTTATAGATTATTATATAAATGTGCTAAAGATGGTACATAAAGGAAATTCTGTGAGCGATAAATACAAGGTGATCGTAATTGTTTTTACCGGCAAGGATAATACTGCTTATGGAGGGGGAGAAGAAAATAAAGTAGGGGTTTTATGGACAAACGCGACCAGGATAAATAAAGAGCCTTATGGAGTGTTGGCGCACGAACTGGGGCANACGTTTCAATATCTTGCCCGTGCCGATAATGGTACAGGGCCCAGGGGGGCTGTTATGGAAATGTCGGCGCAGTACATGCTCTGGCAGGTTTATCCTGAATGGATGACTTTTGAAAACTATCACCTGGTGGACTTTATGAAACAAACCCAACTTGCATTTTTGCATCCTAAAAATATGTATCATTCTCCGTATTTGCTGGAATACTGGTCGGAGAAACANGGCAAAGAATTTTTTGGANACCTTTGCNGGGCNACTCAAAAAGNNGATGATCCGGTAATGACNTATAAACGCATGAATTCATTATCACAGGAACAATTTAATGATGAAATTTTTGACGCCAACCGCAGGTTTATTACCTGGGATATGAAGCGGATTGAAAGTGTGGCGAAACGGTATGCCAATAAGCACCAGAGTTATATGAATGATGCCAGTGATGGATGGTATCGCATTGCGCCTTCCAATTGTCCGCAGAATTATGGATACAATGGTATTAAATTGAACGTTCCCAAAGCAGGAACGAAAGTGGTTTTAAACTTTGAAGGCATTGCAGGTGCAGAAGGATACAACAAGGTAAAAACAGATAAAGCCGGCTGGCGTTATGGTTTTGTCGCTTCTTTAAAAAACGGGGATCGTGTCTATGGAAATATGAACAAAGATGCCAAAGCAACGACAACATTTAAAGTGCCTAAAAATACGGAATTCCTTTGGCTGGTAGTGAGTGGAGCACCCACAGAGCACTGGCCGATAGTAACGAAAAGAGGTAATTCATCAGGTGATACTGCAGAGGAGCAATGGCCTTACCAAATTAAATTTTCAGGTACTACTTTAGATGAATCTGTGATTAAGGCAAAATAACGGAAGGCTGTTATGGGGCCGCAATGTCGCAAGTTATAGGCAGTCCAGGTTAGAATACTCTCACGAGATGCGAACACATAAGTTTGAATTGAAAGAAACTTCACTCGCTGTGTAATCTCTCCATGCCGGAGTTAAGTTTGGGAAGAACATCCGCCTATAATTGACATTAAACAAAAAACCTTTTTTATGATGCGGAAACTTACAAGCCCGGCCTTTTTATTTTTTTGGATAGTCTCAGCTTTTTTTGAAGCAGGGTGTGCCTCTGTTCACGCACAGTCTAAAAATGAAAATACATTTGACAACCCAAATTTTATAGCCACATTTTCCGATAAAGGAATCAGTTCATTTGTTTCAAAACAGGATAAATATGCGGCCAACATTATTTCACGTGGCAGTAGCTTCGAAAATATAAATTGCAAATACCGGGTGGGTGATGGCGATTGGCTTAACATTTACCAGGATTCTACTGAAAGGATAAATGAGTCAGGCAGTAAAGTAATCTTTAGAAATAATCCCAATGGTGTTGTTCTTGGCCTCGAACGTATTTTTGAAACAGATGGAAAGGGAATTAATATGCAGGTTACTGTACATAATAAAATGAATTTCCCTGTTACCATTGGTGATTTGTCGATCCTTCTTCCCTGGACAAAACCTGGGGGTGAAGACCCATCTTACATTTTTGAGAAAACATTTACCAAACACCAGTTTATCAGTGGCAATGCCTCTTTCATTTATTTTACACGCGCTTCGGGTATTCCGCCTTTTTTGTTGGTAACCACCCGGCCCGGAACGCGGCTGGAATATTTTGAAACAACGAATAATAATTACAATGCCTTTGTATATTCAGGACTCTCGGCCGGCAAAAAAAAAGAAGGTACATGGCGCTTGGCTAACACGATGCTTACATTGGAACCTACAGGAAAACCCCACAGCAGTATCCAATTTGGTTTGTGGTTAGAGTGGGTAAATAATTATGAAGAATTGCGAAATGCTTTATATGAAAATGGCTTATTCGATATAAGGGTAATACCCGGAATGACAGTGCCACAGGGACTTGACGCTACTTTCTCCCTGCGTACCAAAAATAAAATCGACTCAATAGTTTCGGAATTTCCATCTGAAACGGAGCTGGTAAAAATAGGGGAAAACAATGCTGCCTATCAATTTTACAAAGTAAATTTTAAAAGACTGGGTGAAAATAAACTCACCATTTATTACAATGGTTCGGAACAAACCATGCTGGAATTTTTTTCAACCGAGCCGGTAGAAACTTTACTTAAAAAAAGAAGCGCTTTTCTTACTAAAAAACAACAACACAACGATTCTACCAAATGGTACAATGGTTTGTATTCCATTTGGGATATGAAGAATAAAGTGTTGCGTGGCCCTGACAATACGGATGGATTTGATTTTTGGTGGGGCTATGTGCTTACGTGTGATGATATTGTTTTGAGTAAAGCGCCCTTCATAGCATCCAAAAATGTGTATCTGCCCGACGATAGTGAGATCGCTTCGGTAGAATACTATATCCGGAATTTTGTGTGGGGAGGCTTGCAACGTACAGATAAAGAACAGCCTAATCCTTACGGCATCTATGGAGTGCCCAACTGGCGCGAGTCGCGTGATCCTTTTCTAAGCGCCCGATCGCGTAATGCCAACCTTGACAAGATGAAGATCTACCGCTCGTATGATTATCCACACATGATCAAAATGTATTTTCATTTGTATGAAATTGCGAGCCTTTATCCGGCCAAAGTGAAATACCTTGATGCAAAAGGCTACCTGGAAAGGGCCTTCCAAACCGCCAAAGCGTATTTTATTTACCCGTATAAAATATTGCCCTGGTACGAGACTTATAAATGGGGCTGCTATAATGAATTGACCATCCTGCCACTGATAGATGCTCTTGAAACAAACGGCCGCATGGAAGATGCCGCCTGGCTGAGAAATGAATGGGAGAAGAAGGTAAAATATTTTGTGTATGACGATTCCTATCCCTTCCGCTCGGAGTACAGTATCGACCGCACCGCTTTTGAATCCAGTTATGCCTTTGCAAAATATGGCTCAACACATCCAATGAAAGCCGACCATAATTTGTGGTATGACGTAAATAAAAAGAAATGGTATTCTCATCCGTATGTAACCATGGAAGATAGTAGAAAATTTATGGACCGGCAAAACGATGCAGGCCTTGCCGTAAGAGGATGGGTCAACGCTTCTTATTACAACCTGGGTTCTGATGATTCGGAAGGAGGAGGTTTAAGTTATATGGCCAGGATGGGAGGCTGGAGTATTCTTGATTACGGTTTGCATTTTGCCGATAAACCCTATGATTGGATACAGTTAGGGTATGCTTCTTATTTAAGTTCTTTTGCTTTAATGAATACCGGTAACGCCTCCTCCAATTATGGCTTTTGGTTTTCGGGAAAAGAAAACGATGGGGCCATCGGATGGGCTTTTAATTCTCAGAAGTATGGCAGGATTTGGTTGCAGGATCGCAACAATCCAAGGGGCGCATGGAATTATGATGGAGAAGCAGACTTAGGCATGGGTGCCATTACGCATACGGCAGCAACGGTTATTACCAACGATCCTTTGTTTGGATGGATCGGGTATGGCGCTAACCTTGAAATGTCGGGCAAAGAACTTCGTGTAATACCGCAGGATGGCGTGAGAATCCGGTTCGGAATAGTTACCGATCATTCCAGATTGATGGTAGCGTTAAGTAGGGATCGATTTTCGGCCACGCAACCCATTATTACCAATAAAAATGGAAATTCTTTTTCATTTAAACTAGATAATGAAACTGGCAAAAGCCACATCGTGCAATTGAAATTGACAGGCACTAATGCCAATATTTTTATAGTAAAACTTAATGGGATAAAAGTAAACGAAGTAAAGTTGAAAGGGCCTTTGGAAACCGTCATTGATTTAAATATACCAGGCGAAGGTTGCACAGTAGAACTGCTTAAACTGCGTTAATGTGGATGAATAGAATGTTCTGAAGATAAATAGTAGTTGCTCGAAAGTAATACTCAAAACTAAATTTATTATCCCATGAAAAAGCAAATCATTGTTACATTGATAGCAGTGGTGTCTGGTGAATGAATTGAATATTTAACCTTAATATTTGATGATGTCCTAAAACATGATAATATCCTCCTATTTATTGTTATTTTGGGTAAATCTGCCTGCATGCTAAAATCGTAATTTTGAATTTCTTCATAATCCTCCCGGCCATAGTGGATTCTACTTTGCCGGGTGTATAAAATTTATTAATAGATGATACAGGGAAATAACAGAGTAGGCATAAGCCCCAGTGCAAAAGGAAATCAATTTTTAAAGTCTTTTAGTACGGTAACCCAAAATGAGTTGCCCGAAAAGTTTTCCATTGCTACAGATGAGGAACTAAACGAAACCATCGAAAAGGCAAGCGCTGCCTTTCAGGTTTATAAAAATAAAACAGGCACGGAAAAGGCAACTTTTCTAGAAACGATTAGTGAAGAGATACTGGCTTTAGGAGATGAGTTGATAGATCGCGCCATGCTGGAGAGCGGATTGCCTAAAGCTCGGCTTATAGGTGAACGGGGGCGTACCGTGAGTCAGCTAAAATTATTTGCTGAACTATTAAAAGAAGGTTCCTGGGTGGAGGCAGTAATTGACCCTGCAATGCCCGAAAGAACCCCTATGCCAAGGGCTGATATTAGGAAAATGTTAGTTCCCATTGGCCCGGTGGTGGTCTTTGGGGCCAGCAATTTTCCTCTTGCGTTTTCGACGGCCGGGGGTGATACCATCGCGGCATTGGCAGCAGGGAACCCGGTAATTATAAAAGCCCATCAATCGCATCTGGGCACCAACGAAATGATGGGTAATGCGATTAATAATGCGGTGAAAAAATGCAATATGCCCGATGGGGTATTTTCTTTTTTAATTGGAAAGGGTAGTGAGATCGGGATAAAATTAGTAACTCATCCTGGTGTAAAAGCAGTAGGGTTTACCGGTTCACAGAATGCAGGTATGGCAATTTATAAGGCTGCTGTAAACGACCGAAAAGAACCCATTCCGGTATATGCTGAAATGAGTAGTATCAATCCGGTATTGTTGCTGCCAGCCAAAATAAAAAATACGGCTAATCTCGCTGAACAGATTGCTGCTTCTGTTATTTTGGGCTCAGGACAGTTTTGTACCAACCCGGGTTTATTGTTTTTGTTGGAGGATGAGCATTCTCAAAAATTCATCAAACAATTGACAATAACGATGTCATCAATCCCATCATCAATCATGCTTAATCCGGGTATTTGTAGAAGTTATTATGAAGCAAGGTCGGTACTAAAAGAAGAGGAGGGTGTAAAGACCTTGCTGGATGGCGAAAATCATTCTTCTGATTATAAAGCTTCCCCATTTTTGTCTGAGATAACATGCCGGGATTTTTTAAAGAATCCGCATTTGCAAAAAGAAATTTTTGGCCCCTGCACGCTTTTAGTTTTATGCCAAAGTAAAGAAGAATTACTCCTTGCATTGGAGGCGCTGGAAGGCCAGCTCACAGGAACCATTTTGGGTGATGAGGGTGATCTTATCACTTTTAAAGATTGCATCAATATATTGGAGAATAAAGTAGGAAGAATTTTATTTAATGGTGTGCCAACAGGCGTGGAAGTGGGGTATGCAATGGTACATGGCGGACCTTTTCCCGCAACGACCAATGCCAATAGTACCTCGGTAGGCGCTGATGCTGTTAAGCGTTTCACACGGCCTTTGTGTTTTCAGGATTGTCCTGAAACAATTTTGCCTGCTGCCCTTCAAAGTAAAAATCCTTTGAACATTATGCGAAGGATAAATGGCATTTATAAAAGCGGAAGTTTATAATTTTTTAAAAACATTCAAACCAGTTACCAGCTGTATTGCCGGTAAAATAACGATCATATTTAAATAGAAAAAAAATGAAGGCGGTCATTGTCGGTGGAGGTATTATGGGACTTAGTAGTGCATACTATCTTCACAAAGCCGGATGGGAAGTGACTATTGTTGATAAAGGCGATCTGTCAGATAATTGTTCCCACGGCAACCTGGGCATGATCGTACCCAGTCATTTTATTCCACTGGCAGCGCCTGGTATGGTATCGCAAGGTATTAGGTGGATGTTTGATAAAAAAAGCCCTTTTTACGTGAAATTGGCAGCAGATAAAAACCTGCTGAAATGGGGGTTGCGTTTCATGAGAAGCGCTACACAAAAGCATGTGGAAAGATCTGCGGCATACCTTCTTGAACTCAATCTTTTCAGTAAACATTTGTATGAAGAGCTGGCCGCAAATCCAGGGTTTGATTTTTCTCTTGAAAAGAAAGGAATTCTGATGTATTACAAAACAGAAAAGATAGGCGAAGAAGAAGTGCACTTAGCAGAAAAAGGAAGAANAATGGGAATTGANNTAGAAGCGCTTTCGCCACAGCAGGTACAGNNNCTTGAGCCNGANANNGAACTNGATATATTAGGAGCCGTNCATTACCGNAGCGATGCNCATTTNTACCCCAATGCCTTACTTGATCAATTGATCACTTATTTAAGGAAGGCGGGTGTTACTTTTAATTTAAATGCTCCTGTTCAAAAAATATTGAAAGAAAAAAATGTTGTAAAAAGAGTCATCACTTCTTCTTCGGCTATTGATGCAGATATGGTAGTGTTGGCTACAGGATCATGGCTGCCGCAATTAGCAAAGATGGCTGGTGAAGAACTCTCATTAATGCCGGGAAAAGGATATTCTTTTACGATTGATAAACCCCGACAGAAGTTGAATGTACCCGCTATTCTTTGCGAAGCCCGCGTAGCAATTACTCCCATGAATGGGAAAATGAGGTACGGAGGCACCATGGAGATTGGGAAAGTAAATCATGTGATCAATATGAACAGGGTACAGGGTATTGTAGAATCGATACCGGAATATTTTCCCAATTTGCATTTGGAAATGCCGCAGCAAAAAGAGGTCTGGTATGGATTCAGGCCATGCACTCCTGATGGGCTGCCTTACATTGGTTTTGCAAAAAAAACAGAAAATCTTTTAATAGCGGGAGGCCATGCCATGAGTGGCCTTAGCCTTGGCCCGGCCACAGGAAAGATTATTGCAGACCTGGCAAATGGGCAGATACCTTCTGTGAAAATTGAGGCATTCAGCCCGGACAGATTTTCGTAATGAGAGATCATTCCGATAACGAAACTTTGGTCCTATATTGGTGAATATATTCACTTGGAGATTTACCGATAATGCTTTTGAAAACCCTGTTAAATGTGGAAACGTTATTAAAACCTGTTTGATATGCAATCGCAGAAATACTTGTAAAATCATTAAACATAAATTTTTTACAGGCTTCATTAATACGTATCTCATTTAAAAAATTAGTATAAGTTTTCCGTGTATGTTTTCTAAAATAACGACAAAATGATTGTGGGGTTAAATGGATAACTGCCGCGATTTCTTCAAGTGATATATCTTCATTGTAATTTTTCATAGTATATTGATATATGTCATTCATTCGTAAGCCTTCATAGTCTGAAATAGGATTTTCAATGTGTTGATTAGATAAATATTTCCAATCTTTTATTTTTGACATAGTCTGAAGCATTTCAATAAAAGTAGCCAGTCTGTATCCCTGTGTGTTCTGAATAATTTGGGTAATATAGTCTGATAAAATGGTCGCACTTTCTCCCAATGCCTGGATACCTTGAGTCGATGACTCTATAAATTTTTTAATCATAGACATTTCTGGAAATTGTAAAAGGCTACTCAAAAAACCACTGCAATCAAAATAGATATTGAGGGAATGAATATTTAAAGAGTTGTCTTTTTCAAAATAGGCAGGATCGCATTTAAACAAATGTGGTAGATTCGCACCAAGAATAAATACATCACCTGGGCCGAAAGTTTGCATTTTATTACCAGCGATCAAAGTGCCGACACCTTTTTTAACGAAAGTGATTTGAGTTTCATTATGCCGATGTAAGTGTTCATAAAAATAGGGAAGGTTATCTTCTTGGACGTGTATTGAATGATCTCTCCCAACAGGAACTGTAAATTGTACGACTTTCATTTGGTAAATAATTGGCAGTAAAAGTTTTCGTTAATTATCCTCAATTTAGTTTTTTTTTTTGAAAACATGTTAATCTAGGGTGTCATTTAGAAAAATCTCACAAAAAAAAGGCGTTACTTAAGAGGTCAATCATTAAGAATTTATTCTTCGCTATAATAAATTTTGAAAATACGAAGTAGTTCGTATTTTAGATGTGTTTTATATTTCTAAAAATTTGGTGCATTAAAAGACGACTTCTACCACTGAAAAACGAAGTTTTCTTTCGTGAAACCTTTATCCATACTGCCTTCTGGCAGTCAGTCTTCATTCTTNAATCTCTGCCTTCAACCTCTCTACCTCCTCCCCAATCAACCTTTTCACTTCCATCTTCACCT
>JGI11643J11755_11766154_pt1 | contig 10555 bp, 5 predicted proteins | sample IowConreferecore_FD_11755 | JGI IMG/M metagenome (IMG submission 11755)
GCATATTGCACAGGAAATTATTCGCAATATTTACGGAGCCGAAAGAAATACGATTGATATATTGCCTGTCAAAAAACATCCGTCTATCAGTTGGAGGTGGATGGCTGCAGCTTGTATTGTTTTCGTTGCAGTTTCTGTATCTGTATTTTTAATGTTCAATAAAAAATCAGCCGATCATTCCTTTGCTTCTTTAATACCCGATCATACACTCACAAAAACGAATCAGACTTCGTTGCCGCAACCAGTTTTACTTTCAGATGGAACAATTGTAACACTCTCGCCGCATAGCAGCATTCATTATGCAAAAAAGTTTTCCGGCGACAATAGAGAGGTTTCCTGGAAGGAGAGGCTTTTTTCCAGGTAACCAAAAATCCGCAACGACCTTTCCTTGTATACTATAATGATATTGTGACGAAAGTACTGGGAACGAGTTTTACTGTCAACACAAACAGCAATACAGGCAACATAGAGGTATCGGTAAAAACGGGCCGGGTGCAGGTTTATGAAAATGAATATTTATCTGAAGATAAAAGAAGCGATGTTGCTGTTATCGTTACGCCCAACCAGAAAGCTATTTATAAAAAAGAGCACCATCTTTTTGAAACTACGCTTGTTGATAAGCCAGAAACGATTACTACGGAAAACCAGCAAANAACTCCTGCGGCCAANCAACCTTTGCTNTTTGTTTTTGAACANGAAAAATTACAGTCNGTATTTAAAAGTATTGAAGACAGTTANGGAATTGAAATAGTGGTAGAAAATGAGGCNATCAATGATTGTGTATTTACGGGNGATGTTTCNGCAATTGACCTGTATACAAAACTCAAAATTATTTGCCTGACTGTNAATGCATCTTATGAAATAAACGGTACCAAAATTCTAATTAAAGGAAAAGGCTGTAGCTGATCCTTCACTACAAAACCAAATACTGTTTTATGAATGAAATACATAGCCCCCCTTGAGTAAAAATTATCATGCAAAAATCAAAAAGAGCCGGAAGTGGTGCAACACAACCAGCTCTGTAAGCTTTTGTAAAGCTTTTGTTTTCGTCCGAATCTGATTATTGAACAAAAACATCTCTAAATTATGAAAAATAAGCAACAACTGGTTGCTGCAATAAAGTTTGCTATGCGAATGACGATTGCCCAGATAACGTTTACTGCTTTATTTACCTGCTCTCTCTATGCAAAAGAAGCAAACAGTCAAAATATTTTAGAAAAATCATTTAACCTAACGGTGAACAATACCCCGTTAAAGAAAGTGATTACAGAAATTCAACGCCAGACCAGGGTTAAATTCACATTTAGTTCCAATGCTATTAATGCTGACAGAAAAATCACCTATTCTGTTCGCGATAAAAAGATAGGTGAGTTTTTAACGGAGTTATACAAAGGGTATCATATTGATTTTAAAGTGCTGGATAATAATATTATCCTGTATTCGGCAGAAAATTCATCGGCACATGTATCTTCTGGTAATAGCGGTAGACTGGAAAGAGAAATTGATAAAAGGGTTACAGGCAATGTTCGGAATGAAAAAGGGGAACCGGTTGCCGGAGCAACTGTTGCGGAAAAAAACCAGACGAATGCCGTAACGACGGATGAAAACGGCGATTTTTCTATCAGCGTGGAAGGCGATAACAGTGTCCTTATTTTTACCAGCGTGGGTTATGAAAGTTTAGAGCTGACTATTAACGGAAATTCGGAGTTGCATGTGTTGTTAAAGACAGTAAATAAGGCATTGGAAGAAATAGTTTTAGTGGGTTATGGCACACAAAAAAGAAAAGATGTTACGGGTTCGGTATCTTCTGTAAATACCAATGAATTAAAATCTTTGCCGGTTCCCAGTATCGGAGAAGCTATGCAGGGAAGGGCTGCCGGTCTGCAGGTCATTTCTTCAGGTGTGCCGGGCAGTAATGTTGTCTTTCGCATTCGGGGTACTGGTACGATCAATAACAGCGATCCTTTATTAGTCATTGATGGTATCCCTACAGATATTCCGCTTAATACCTTAAGCCCGGATGATATTTCAAACATTGAGATATTAAAAGATGCATCCGCCGCAGCTATCTATGGCGCCAGGGGAGCAAACGGAGTTGTAATTATTACAACGAAAAGAGGCAGTTCAGGGAAAAACAACCTTGAATTCAAAATGTTTGTCGGTCAGCAAAAAGCTACCAGCATGATACAGATGCTGGATGCATCGCAATTTGCGAGTCTTCATAATGAGATGATGGCTAATAACGGGCAGGCGCAAAATCCAGCATATGCTGATCCTTTAAGTCTTGGTAAGGGCACCGATTGGTTAGGGGCTTTATTCAGTAAGGCACCGATCCAAAATTACTCGCTGGCTTATTCCGGAGGTTCAGTAAAATCTAATTATTATGTTTCAGGAACAATGCTTGATCAGCAGGGCATAGTACTTAATACCGGTTACAAGCGATACACCATTCAATTTAACAGTGAATCCAGGGTATTTGATTGGTTGAAATTCGGAAATAATCTTACACTCAATCATGACATAAAAAACAGTGGCAGTTATGATATCCGGAATGCGATGGCGGCGCTTCCGGTGCAGCCTGTTTATAATCCTGACGGAACTTATAGCGGACCTGTTGGTCAATCCTCATGGTATGGGGATATCCCTAATCCTATTGGCAAAGCCACCATTAATGAAAACAGTACCCGGGGCTACAATGTGCTTGGCAATATTTATACGGAGATCGATTTGTTGAAGGGTCTTAGGTTTAAATCTACCGGAGGCGTACAAGCTTCTTTTTATGATAACCGAAGCTGGGCGCCGAAATATGATTGGCAACCTATTCCACAGCCAAATAGTTATTTGTTTGAGCAATATAATAAAAGCCTCACCTGGTTGTGGGATAATTACCTGACCTATGATAAATTTTTCAATGCGAAGCATCATCTTACGCTGTTAGGTGGCAGCAGTGCACAAAATAACAGGTTTGATTTCCTGAATGGTTCCATCCAGAATTTTGCCAGTAGCAGCACACAGCAAATAAATAATGGAACCACGCAACCAACGGTTGGTGGCAGTGCCAGCGAGTGGGCTTTGCTTTCTTTTATCGGACGTGCCAATTATAGTTACCAGGATAAATATTTATTGACGGCCACACTACGCCGTGACGGGAGTAGCCGGTTTGGTGAAAATAGCCGCTGGGGTTGGTTCCCATCCGGTTCATTTGCATGGAGGTTGTCTGATGAAGAATTTATGAAGGGAATTGATTGGTTAACGGACTTAAAGATCAGGGCTGGTTTTGGAATTACAGGTAACCAGAATATCGGCAACTATTCTTTTGCTTCTGTACTGCAAACAGTGCAGTACAATTTTAATGGGCAGGCTGTTACAGCGGTGGTACCACTTGCTATCCCAAATCCGGGTGTGCGTTGGGAAGAAGTGGCCCAAAGCAATATTGGTTTTGATGCCACACTATTCAAAGGAAGAATAAATCTAACACTGGATGCCTATGTTAAAAATACCAATGATATGCTTGTCCCCATGAGTGTACCTATTACAACCGGGTATTCTGATATCGTTGTGCCCAGTGTGAATGCAGGCAAAGTAAAAAACAATGGGATAGAATTAAATATCAGCACTCAAAATACCAAAGGGCCTGTGGAATGGAATACCTCATTCAATATTTCCTACAATAAAAATGAAGTAGTCAGTCTCAATGACAGCGTTCCTTTGTACACCGGTAGCATCGGGCTCAATCAGAATTTATCTATTCAGCGGCGGGGCTTCCCGGTCAGCTCTTTTTATGGTTTTATCACCAATGGTATTTTTCAATCACAGAAAGAAGTAGATGACTATGCTGTGCAGGTACCAGGTGCTGATGAATTTAACCGGACGTCTGCCGGTGATATAAAATTCAGGGATCTGAATAACGACGGAAGGATTGATGACGCCGACCGGACTTATATCGGAAATCCAAGCCCCCGCTTCATCTTTGCAATGAATAATACGTTTGCCTGGAAAGGCATTGACCTCGGTATATTTCTGCAGGGTGTTCAGGGTAATAATATTTTTAATGCAAACCGTATTTTCCTGGAGGGAATGGCCGTAGCGCAAAACCAAACAACAGCCGTATTGGATCGTTGGACAGGTACAGGAAGCAGTAATGACTTCCCCCGCTCTATATTTAATGACCCCAATAAAAATACAAGAGTTTCTGACAGGTTTATTGAAGACGGCTCTTACCTGCGAATAAAGAATGTAAGTCTCGGTTACACCTTACCGAAATCATTTACTGCTAAAGCAAAAATTCAATCGGCCAGGATTTATTTATCCGCCCAGAATTTATACACGTTTACAAAATATACTGGCTTTGATCCTGAAGTTCCGGCAACTGGTATTGATAATAATGTTTACCCCGTAACCAGGACCATCAGTGCAGGTGTTAACCTTTTATTTTAAACAAAATATTGTCATGAAATCAATTAAATATATCACAGCGATTTTACTGGTGATCAGCATCACCAGTTGTAAGAAATATTTGGATAAAGCGCCGTTGGATAGTATTAACACTGCCAATTTTTTCAAGACGGAAGCAGATGCAATAGCCGCCATAAATGGAGCTTACCAACCTTTACAATGGCCGAAACTTTATAATCTTCGCATTTGGAGCACCGATATATGGGCGGGAAACAGCATAGTGGGTGCAGGGGGTGGTACCGACGGCATCGAAACACAGGATATTGCAAATTTTGTTACTTCCACGGATAATGCAGCTGCCCTGGATATCTGGCGGGGGCCTGCTCCGGGCATATTACGTTGTAACCTGGTTTTGAAAAATGTACCTGGTATGAACATCTCTCAATCTTTGAAAGACAGGATTTTGGGTGAAGCTCATTTTCTGCGGGCGCATTATTATTTTATTTTGGTGCGGTTATTTGGGGACGTTCCGCTCATCACCGAACCACAAACACCTGAAGATGATTTGCGTCCTTCCCGTACACCGAAAGAAAAAGTGTATGAGTTGATCCTCAATGATCTTAACGAAGCCGTCAATTTATTGCCTGAAAGAGGCGCTTATTCAAGGGCTGATATTGGGAGGGCCAGTAAAGGATCGGCAGTAGGTATGCTTGCCAAGGTAAATCTAACGTTGGGGAATTATGCAGAAACAGTCCGGCTTTGCCGCCAGGTAACTTCTTTGGGGTACCGTTTAAATGCCGACTATGCAGATAACTTTAATCCGGCAACGGAAAATTCAGCCGAAAGTCTTTTTGAAGTACAATTTCAGGGAAAGACAAGTTATAGTTTTTGGGATAATGAAAACCAGGCAAGTTGGGTAAGCACTTTTACAGGACCTAGAAACTCCAATTTTGTAGGTGGGGGTTATGGCTGGAATCAACCAGTTGAAGAATTTGTTGACCAATATGAAGCCGGTGACAACCGTAAGGGTAAGACTATTTTATATGTAGGCTGCCCTCCCTTTGATAGCCAGGATTACCAGGCATCTTTTTCCAATACGGGTTTTAACCTCCGGAAGTTTTTAGTTCCTAAATCTGTTTCACCGGATTATGATACCAACCCTGCCGACTGGCCGGTGTTGCGTTACAGTGATGTTTTGTTAATGGAAGCCGAAGCCCTGTGTGAATTAAACAGGTTGGATGAAGCCCAGGCGGCCTCCACTTCTATTGATGCGGGGGGACCGCTAAACCGTGTTCGCCGCAGAGCCGGATTACCAGATGTCCAAGGCTTGTCCCAGGCTGCCTTAAGAGAAAAGATAAGAAAGGAAAGAAGAATGGAACTGGCATTTGAAGGAAGCAGGTGGTATGACCTGGTACGGTATGATAACGGGCAATATGCAGCCGACTTTTTTCATAGCATCGGTAAAACAAATTTTGCAGCCAAGCACTTGTTATTACCCATCCCGCAAAAGGAAATTGATGCAAATCCAAACCTTTCACAGAATCCTGGTTATTAAAATTTTTAAATCATTATTATGAGACGGATCATTCAATTGGTATGCTGTATCATCAGCATCTCTTTATTCATTGGTTGCAAAAAGGATAATTACGCAGAAATAAATAAAGGGGATCAGATTTTGTCACTTGCTGCAGATAAAGCCGCTGTTGTTTTACACCAGCAGGACGATGCAAGTGATGCGCTGGTACTTAGCTGGACCACGGGGACGAACAAGGGTACTAATGCTTCTATTTCCTACGAGCTAAAAATTGATAAACAGGGAAATAATTTCAGCACGGCCATGGTAGAAGGCCTCGGTAATTCTTTATCAAAAAAATATACCGTGAATAGCTTAAACGGCCTGTTGCTTTCACATTGGAGTTTGACACCGGGAGCGGAAGCTACACTCGAAGCAAGGATTATCGCAAAGGTTTCTAATGACGCAGCGCCTATGGATTCTTCGGCTATTATCACAATAAAAGTGACACCATACCAGCCCGTCACAAGTACTTTGTATATTATCGGCGATGCAGCGCCGAATGGATGGAATGCAGGTGCTGCTACGGCTTTAACGCCGTTGGGAGCAGGTAAGTTTTCCTGGGAAGGGAACCTTTATTCAGGTGAGTTTAAATTGATTACTACTTTGGGGCAGTTCCTTCCATCATACAATAAAGGGACGGATAATGGTCATTTAGTTTACCGTTCTGCTGATGCCGATCCGGATAATAAATTTAATATTACCGGCCCCGGTAAGTATACAATAACAGCGGACCTATTGAACCTGACCATCACTATTGAAGCGGCTTCAACACCACCGTACAGCCGCTTATGGATGCTGGGTGATGCTACACCAACAGGCTGGAATATTGATACGCCAACAGAGATGCGGGTTGATTCTTCTAATTTATTCGTGTTTAGTTATAACGGTTTATTATCTGCCGGAGAATTTAAAATACCTACGTCTACCGGCAATTTTAGTACGGATTATTATATGCCACTTGTCAATCACCAGCCCATTGCAGAAACCGGTGTTCAACTGGTTCCCGTTGGCGGCCCTGATTTCAAATGGCAGATCACTACTGCAGGAGCTTATAAAGTAAGACTGGATCTTCAGAACATGAAAATGGATATAAAACCTTTTACCCCATACACAGAAATCTGGATGGTNGGTGATGCCTCTCCCGTGGGCTGGAATATTGATCATCCCCAGCCGATGACAGTTGATCCTGCTAACCCCTATATCTTTTCTTACACAGGCCCTATGTCAGTGGGTGAATTCAAGTTCCCTTTATCAACGGGTAACTGGGGATGTGATTATTTTATGCCGGTTATAAACGGGTCNGGACAGGGAAGTACGCAAATGAAATTTGTGGCGGCAGGTAACCCGGATAACAAATGGAAAATTTCCGTTGCCGGCAATTATAAGATTACCATTAATCAACTCTATGAAACGATATCCATTGTAAAGATGTAAGGCAAACAAATGAAAACTATGAAGAGAAGCCTTTGGGTCCTGTGTATTTTTTTGTCTTTTATTGCATGTAAGAAAAATTATCCGAAGAATAACCCGGTAGTAACAGGGGAATCGTATGGCATTTCGATGCGTACTGATAAAGCAAGTTATCAGCCCGGTGAGGCGGTTACATTTACTATTGATAAAACCATACCCGGCGCTAAAATCAGATACCGGCATCTGGATGAAACGATCAGTGAAACGGATCTCTCCGGCACCTCCTGGTATTGGACCCCTGCTGCTACCGATTATACCGGTTACCTGGTAGATATATATGGACAGGCAGATGGTGCCGAAAAAATTTATGGCTCTGTTGCAGTAGATGTTTCTTCCGACTGGGTGCGGTTTCCACGCTATGGGTTTCTTTCAAAATTCGGACAATTGTCCAATGCGGATATGGATGTCGTTATTGATAACCTTGCCCGTCNTCNNATCANTGGGATACAGTTCCAGGACTGGCACTTCAAACATCATATGCCGCTGGCAGGAACAGTCGCTTCGCCCCAAACGACCTGGAAGGATATTGCCAATCGGGATCAATATTTATCTACTGTAAAGGGTTATATTGGTAAAGCACATGCACTCAATATCAAAACCATGTTTTATAACCTTGGTTTTGGTGCACTAAACGATGCTGCAGGCGATGGTGTTCGTGAAGAGTGGTATGTTTTTAAAGATAATGCCCATACCAGTAAGGATGCCCATTTATTACCAAAGCCTCCTTTCAAAAGTGATATTTATTTATTGGATCCATCCAATACTTCGTGGCAGCAATATATCGGCAGCCGTAACAATGATGTTTACCAGGTTTTTGATTTTGATGGTTTCCATGTTGACCAGCTTGGCGATAGAGGANNCCTTTACAGGTATGATGGAAGTCTGTTGAACCTTGCCAATACTTTTAAACCATTCCTTCTGGCAATGAAGGCAGCGTCTCCAAATAAAAGATTATTGATGAATGCAGTGAATCAGTACGGGCAGCAAACGGGTATCGCACAATCCCCCGTGGATTTTTTATACACAGANGTATGGGGAGGAAATGAAGGGTACAAAGACCTGGCAAGGATCATCAGTGATAATGACAATTACAGCAACAACACAAAGAAGACGGTACTGGCCGCATACATGAATTATAACCTGGCAAATACTCCCGGGTTTTTTAATACTCCGGGTGTGCTATTAACGGATGCGGTGATATTTGCTTTTGGCGGCGCTCATCTTGAGCTTGGCGAACACATGCTTGGTAAAGAATATTTTCCCAACAGCAACCTGCAGATGAAGGATGATCTGAAAACGGCGCTGGTAAAATATTATGATTTCCTTGTTGCCTATCAAAATCTTTTGCGTGATGGTGGTAGTTTAAATTCACCTGTCCTTTCCTGCTCAAATGGTGTAATGTCTCTCCATAACTGGCCGCCGGCAAATGGGAAGGTCGTTGTTAGCGGTAAAGAATTTACCAATAAACAGGTATTACATTTCATAAACCTTGCCAATGCAGCAAGTTTTGATTGGCGTGATACAAATGGTAATCAGCCTGTGCCAAACACATTGCAAAATGCGATACTGGAATTTACAACCAATAAGACTGTTTCAAAAGTTTGGGTGGCTTCGCCAGACATCCGGGATGGTGTAGCTACCCCAATTCCATTTACCCAAAATGGCAGTACTGTAACCTGGAAATTACCACAGTTAAAGTATTGGGACATGATCGTTGTGGAATATTAATCACAGAGTTTATCAATTTTATTTNTATGCGAATTTATTTTCTGGTTATCTTTTATTTTACANTATCCTATTGCTCCGCCCAATCAAAAAANGGCCCGGGTGATTGCACCTCTTACTCGGTTTNCGGCAATACGGTTATTTTTAATTGTTCGAACAATCAAAAAGTATCATTGAAACTTTGCAGTGATGATGTTATNAAAGTNTGGTATGAACCAACCGGTGTTTTTANCAGGCACAACGCTTCATTTGCAATCATCAGTGAAGAACTGGAAGATGTAAAAAATATCCAGGTAGAGGAGCAAACACAATCTTTTGAAATATTTACTTCCAAACTAAGGATACGGGTTAATAAACATCCTTTTCAATTGCAGTTGTTTGATAAATACCAGAAATTATTATTGAGTGATTTTAAAGACCAGGGATTGATCAGCGATTCTTCTAAAATCATTTCTTATAAAACACTGCGCCCCGATGAACAATTTTTTGGATTGGGTGAAAAGAGTGGACCGCTGAACAGGCGCGGTAGAAACTATAAAATGTGGAACAGTGATAAGCCCTGCTACAGTCCGACAGAGGACCCGTTATATAAAAGCATTCCATTTTTTATCAGCAGTTACCACTACGGAATATTTTTTGACAATACATATAAAAGCGAATTCAGGTTTGGTACAGAGTCCAATGATTACTTTTCATTTGAAGCCCCGGGAGGGGAGATGATTTATTATTTCATTTTTGGTAATGACTATAAGCAGATCATTGAACGATATATCGGGTTGACAGGAAAACCGATCATGCCTCCTGAATGGGCATTTGGCTTTTCGCAAAGTCGCGGCATGTACACTTATGAAACCCAGGCAAGGGACATTGCCAAAGAATTTCGCCAGCGAAAGATTCCCTGTGATATTATTTACCAGGATATCGGGTGGGTTGAGCATTTGCAGGATTTTGAATGGAATAAGGACAGGTACAAAGATCCCCGTGGCATGCTGAAACAGCTTGACTCTTTGGGTTTTAAAATGATCGTATCACAGGACCCTGTTATTTCTCAAAAGGATAACAGGCAATGGAGGGAAGCGGATTCCCTTCAGTTTTTTACAACTGATATCCGTACGAATAAATCCTATGATATGCCCTGGCCATGGGGCGGAAATTGCGGAGTAGTTGATTTTACCAAACCGGGAGTGGCTGACTGGTGGGGTAGCTACCAGCAGAAACCTTTGAATGATGGTGTGCGTGGATTCTGGACTGACATGGGCGAACCTGCATGGAGCAATGAAGATGCTACAGACCGGTTATTTATGAAACATCATTTGGGTATGCATGATGAGATCCATAATGTATATGGATTGACCTGGGACAAAGTTGTGAAAGAACAGTTTGAAAAAC
>JGI11643J11755_11770955_pt1 | contig 10539 bp, 25 predicted proteins | sample IowConreferecore_FD_11755 | JGI IMG/M metagenome (IMG submission 11755)
TACAAACTTAGTAATTTCTGTCTTTAAGAAAGCGAGGAGTGGGGTTTACTCCGAGCTTTATAATGCCTCTAGAATCCACTAGGATTCGATTAGAGACGTTTCTAGCCCCTCCTTGATAGGAGGGTAGCCAGAAGAGCCTCTGAAAGGCTCTACGGCCCTTTAAACTACTTTTTAAAAATTTATGTCCGCGTTAAAAGGGGCTTGAAACCCGAATCTCGCTCCCTCATCTTTTCCCCCCACCCCCCTGTCTTAAATAAAAACCATGCTCCCCCACCCTTTATTTTAAAAGAAGTTAGCCGAAGATAGCCGAAGTTAATGGGAATTAGACTCATTTAACACATATTAACTAGCTGGCAAAGACCGATTAACAAAATCAATCACTTATCTATTTACTAATCTAGTAATTCCGGGAGACTTGCCATAAGATTTGGACTATGAGACAATGTAGGGTATGCGGCAATCCTGCCGTATATGGAGAGAGAGACTATGAAAGCCCAAGGCTTAGGTGTTGCTGGTCTGATTGAATTACTGGACAGTGCAGGGTTGGATTTTGAGGCGGCACGAGCCGTTGCTTTAGCGGCTCAAATGGTCCGATTCAAGCAATACCCTGATGCAGTGGAGCATATCGGACAGCTTGGCATGGAAGCACTAACCCGAGTTTTTTCCGTAATCAACTGTTAGGAATCATTCCGAGCGGCTTTGTAGCGGAAACTTTCGTCTACAGGGTCGCTTAGAATGCTTGCAATAAGATTCCAGATGTGAGAAAATGGGTTTGCAAGCTGGCAAGGCGGAACGGCAATAATGCTGCTCCGATTTACTAACCTAGTAAAAGGAAATTTCATCATGGCAAAGCAAAAATCTGTCGCTTCGACCGCCGTCGCTCCTGAAGTTATTGCTGCTACTCATGCCAGACTCGGCAAGAAAGGGAAAGACTCCGTTCCCGCTGGTCTGGATTACAATGATCGCTTGCGCGGCATAGCTGACCAAGAGGGAACGCTGATTGTCGGCATGTTCAAGGTGGCTGCCACCCGTATGGACCTTTGGCGGCAGGTCGGCAAGCTCGCGGAATCCAAGCCGGAGATTCTCAAATCCTACCCGGATTTCTTGAAGGCCAACATTCTCATCAAAGCCGGTTTGCCCGAGGCGGAAGTTAATTATAAAAAGAATGCATGGCCTGTCGAGATTCAAGGACTGTATGAGCGTTTCCTTGGTGCTCGCATCTCCGAGGCACGTCGTGTCATGCTGGCATTGCAGCAGAATTACACCAGCACTATGGCGGTGCTTGCGGGTGAGGGAACCATTCAGCAAAAGCTCATTCAACTGCCGAAACCTACGGCTCGCGGCAGGAAACCGCGTCCGGCGTCCGTTCCGCCGACTCCGGAAACCCGCGACCAAGCGGATAAGGTTAAGGAAGCCCAGAATGTGAATGCCGATAACGTCATGTCTTTCTTGGCAAACACGAATGCGGATGGTATCCTTAAAATCCTGCAAGGGTGCACATCCGTTGCCAAGCGAACCAAGGAATACCAGCAGAAAGATAGCGCATTCCGGGCGCTGATTGACAAGCTGGACGTTAGCATGGCAATACATGATTCGGCCGGCAAACCGCAATACAAAGCCGCGTAACAGACAGGCGCAATAATGCAAGGCATGGGCGACCGTGCCTTGTGTTATTTCAACTGCCCTTGAAAGGAGTTAGATCATGGGTTATCCGTGGTATTGCCGTCGCCCTTTCCGCTGGATTTATTACCGGGAAGAGGTAAGGGTCGAAGTCTACAGCTTTACCGGGCATTTTGTATTTGGATTCTGCATCTGGATTGATCCAAAGACAAAGCAACATCTGTGAGATAACCTACAGGAGACATTATGTATACCATTTATTATTCCATGCGGCAGGGGTGGAAAGCCCACTGTGTCGAAACGGATAACCTTGAGGGTGCGCGAATCGCATGGGATACTCTTAAGAGTGCTGGGATTTACATGATATCCGCCCGTCCGTGATTCGACTCATTCCAACTAAACCCACCAAGAAATTGGTGGGTTTTTTTTCGTCCATAATTCCCGTATCAATTACTAGGTTTGTAATCCCATTGATGACCGTAGTAGTGATAACTGTTGATAGGAGCGGCGATAATGGCATATGAACGAGTTAGTCCCACTGGCCTTAAGCTGGGTTGGGTTGTTTGCAGTCTTTACAAGGCCGATGCTCGGGAATACTTTCACAACGGAAAGTATGGATATTGGATAATAGAAAAAGATGGTCAGAAGTATCGGCGTCCTGATACATACTGGCCTGAATCTCCCTACGATTGGGAGAAGTTAGGTATCAAATGACCGTAGATAACGAATGATAGCAACTATATAAAAGGAGAACGAAATGGGGCTTAAAAAGGATGCTCGGCAATACGTCTGGATGAAATGGTATTTAGGGGGGACTATCCGAGTCCTTGAAATGGTCCAGCATGTATTCGGGGTTACTACTGCCCAAGAGAGAGCGGCAATAAAGGAAGTGTCCATGCGATTAACCAAGGCGTATAAACGGCGTATTAAATACAGGAGTAATTAATCATGGTTAATTTGATTCGGCGTAGAGTTGATTTACCATCACGGAAAATTAATCAACGGAACCTGCTCCGTTCCCAAGCATTAATTAACGGATACTTGATGATGGGGTATATCGTGTATGGTAACGGGGACGTTAAGGATAGCAACGGAGAAAAGATAGATCACATTTATCTTCCCCCGGAATGGCATCCAAGGCTCACTAAAATCTTGAAATAAAAGAAAAATTTCGTTCCCAAGGTGGCCTAAAAGTATTGCAATAACTTTTTAGATGTGAGATAATATGTCAATGCTGGGAGAATTCTATCATGACTCTGCGACCGATTCATGAAATTGCTAGGTTTGTAATTCGGTATGCCCCGATTGCACAGTCGGAAGAGTTCGAGCCTTACCCTGATGAATTTGTTGAACGAGGGAAATGGTATATCGTCGATACATTCGGTGCAGTGGCGGCACAAGGTTTTAGCACTAGAGATAGTGCGGAAGAGGAATGTAACAGACTCAACAAACTAATGGAGGATAAAATGAAATAACAATTACACACCATGTAATTTCCCTGATGAGTATATAGCTCCGAGGGAGCCGGGCCGCTTGGATGGCTGCTCGGCTTCCTGTAGGCTGTATGATTCACAAAGAGGGCCGCTCAAGAATCAACAATATCTGAGCGGTAAAGAATTAATAAGATAGTAATTACCAACTGAGGCGATCATGTCCCATCAAGACGGACAGGCAACAGGGGTTGCATTTACATCCAACGAATGTCACTATTCCTTCTTTATCGCTGCTCTCATAATCCTCATTGCTTCTCTCTTCTTCGTTCCTAGTATAGATTCCGATCTGTTTTACATCCAACTGCATTTCTTTTTTAGCAGCCTACTCTCTTATCTCTGTCTCCGGGGAAATATTCTCTTCCCCCAATCCTGCTTTTCCTGTAGCTCGTAGTCTCCGTTAAGTAAGGCCCTCTAAGCCTTCTTGCGCCCTTTTTTTGCGTCGATAGTCCGCATAAAGGCTATCATTTTACTAACTTTGTAAAGGAGTTTTANCATGGCTTCCGTATCCCAAATTGCCCGTTGGCTGCGTCAAGCAGATCGTGAGGCAAACGCCGAGAAGAAAGTCAAACGCAAGATTTACCGGGTTGGTAAAACCAGACGTGACCGTAATGCTGGAAGGCAGTTGCAGAATGAAGAGAACAAGATGCTCCGTCGGGAGTATCAGAAAGATACAAGTAGCAGGAAGACGTTTCCGTGGCATACCTGTAATGGTAAGAAGAACCGGCATCAATATACCGGCAAGGGCGGTAAACAAATCCTCGTTGAAAGGAAAGGAGCATAAAATGGCGACGACGAAAACTCTAGGTCAACTGCTGAGGGACCGATTGAAAGAACTTGAATCTCAGGAGAAGTTCGATCTCAGTAAGATTCCCTTGAATGAATATGGGCATGTTCAGACCAAAGACGGATATCCGGCCCGTATTCTTTGCACCGATTATATGTATAGTAATGCAGGCGAACAGAGGATTGTAATAGCGTATAAACTTCACGTCGTGGAGTGTGTTAGGTTTACTGATTCTGATGGGCTGGTCCCTGTCCCCAAGAAGATTAAGATCAAGGGATGGTTGAACGTCTATGACGAAAACAGGCACGCCTGTTTTCACCCCTCCCGAGAAGAGGCCAACCAGATGCGCGCCTACGGCCGGGTCGCTTGTGTGCCTATCGAGATGGACGTGAACGAAGGTGATGGAATTACAAAGGGAGTAAAATAATGAAACACTTCATCGTATACCAGCAAGGTCTGCCTCTGATTGATAATCACAATCATCTGGAGGCTAACCTGAAAGAAGTAGCTGAATTGGAGGCGGAAGATAGCAAATCCGCATTCGCTGCTGCTCGGAAGATGCCTATCTTCAGGATAGGTCATGGCCTTGGTCGGTGGCCTATTCTCGAAGAAGTGGATGAGTCAGGTGAGCCGGTAATTTACCGGGAGGATGATAGAATCCTTCATTATATTCGAACCATTCATTAATGGGAGATTAGAGTGTGAAGAAACTTACTTGTGATATATGTGGCAAGGAAGTGAAAGATTCAGATGATCTACGTCAACTGCTGCCTTCTTACCAGACAAAGGAGCTAAAAGAAATCTGTATTGTTTGTGATGAAGAACTCCGCAGAATGAACTTGAAAGTTACTGAGTTGCTCTACAAGCTGCGGACTTCGTGGATGCAGCGGGCGATAGATACTCTGGTTCGTCGTCACAAGAAAGGAGATTGACATGGATAGTAGCGATAATTCAGTCTTGGTATTTCGGAATGTCAAGACTCAAAACTGGTCTCTGAGGAACGGTCATCCCCACAAAATCAACCCCAAGGATCATGTGGGTTATCGTTACTATCGCTCGTTCCCAGATTCCACAGCAGCACAGCACTACTGCCAGTCCGTTGAGGCTGACGAGACTGCATTTAATGACAACCTTTGATCAAGCCATGAAAATCAAGATAAAAGAGATATTGTCAATTGTCTTGCTGGTTGTGGCGGCGCCAGTTTGGATAGCTGGCGCTATCATGAGTTTAGTGATTTTTACGATGCTGGTCGCTTTTACGATGTTGGTCGCCGTCCTTTTTAGGAGTATGACATGAAAAGCATAGTCGAAGTTATTAAAGAAATGCCCCTTGATGAGTATGGCTATGTTCAAACACAGGCTGGGAAGCCTGTAAAACTGCTACATAAAAATATTCAAAGCGCATTTCCTATCATTGGTATTGTTAAAGAAAAGGATGGAGTTGAACGTTCAAGGTCATGGCAGGCCGATGGAAATTCATCGGGTAACGAAGATTCTGATTTGGTTCCTGTCTCCAAGAAAATTTCTGCGTGGGTGAATGTGTATGAGGAATATCCTAGACATTCTTTTATTTTTCACTCAACCAAACAGAAGGCAGACCATGCTGCCACACCGGGCCGTATTGCTTGTATAGAGATATCCGGTGAGGAAGGAGAAGGGCTGTAGAAGAAGCCCTCATTGTAATTTCATTACTAACCTAGTAAAAGGGAAAATCATGTCAAAGCGTCCTACTTACGATAAGATTCAAGGAAACCCTATAAAGCATCCAAGGCTTATTGTTATTGAGTGTATATACGATTCTGAAGATTGTGAAGAGATCAACAACACAATAGAGAACGCTCTGGAAGAACTCAGTGGCTATGGTTATGCCGAGGTTGTAGAAAGTGTAGACTTGAATAAAAAATATGAGGAGAACTCTAAGATTCTTAGGCAGAGAGCGGCTAAGCACTGGCGGCTTTAAGCCGGTGAACACCATCGCTAGGCAGATTTACTTGGCTAATAAACTAAAGGCTAAGATAGCCAAGCGATTTACCAGTAATCAAATTTCGTCGGTAGTATTTATACGAATGACGGGACGTATAAATAGATACATTTCCCGTCGCCTTCCTTTGATATAGGAACATGCCATGTTGAATCCGGAAATTACTAAGGGTGTAAAATTCATTCATCTTCGTCGCCGAGGGAAGGGTGTTGGAGGTCTTTCTCATGATGGACTTCCCTTAGCAAGAGGCGGAGTTACCATTGGATTTAAGGAAAGCAGTGATAAGGAGGTCATGACCGTTCTATATACATTCGCCAAATGCCATGATAACGACAACTTCAACAAGAAGATTGGAAGGGAAAAATGCTGCTATCGTCTGACTGGAAAGAATGTGAAATTTCTCCGTCTTCCCATTGGAATTCCGCGTGAGGATATTAGATCAATCCTGATTGAAGCTTACTACGAGGAACAGAAGATATTTAATCGTAACATCAACTTGGAAATATACTAAATGGCTTTATTCTTCGTGATGGAATCAATCAAGATTGCCCCAAAAACTTTTTTCGAGAGGAAACTCTATAAACCCTATCCAAAGTTAGAAGTGGCGAAGAAAGCATGTGCAAGGGCTGCAAAGCCAGACAATCAGCCGTTTGTCATTAATCACAAAAATGAAGTTGTTCACGTTGGCCCGAAAGGACGAGAATATGCCTAAAATAGTTGAAGATAGTTTCGATGAAGAAGATGATCTATATGTTAATCAAGTTAGAACTACAGATCACACTTCACACTGTCTGTTTTCCACATCTCGTGGGTGTTGTGGACTGTCCGAGTTATATAACTTTCGCGGAGAAGGGAAGAACTTAGCAGCTGCTATTAAGGCCGCTATTACATCGCCTAACATACAGTCAGGAATCTTTGCAACTACAGTGCCGGACTATCAAGAAGATGTTGAAACATATCTAAAACAGTTAGGGTTTACTTGTGTTGGAACATTTAAAAATAAAAATTCATATAACAAGGTTAATTTCTGGTTTAAGGAGAAAGATAGTGTATAAGTCCGGACAAGAGATTCAAGAAGAGCTTGTCAAACGGGGGTTTTACTTAGTTGGTAATTATCATGGAGCTTGGCTGTATAATTTTTCACATCTTATAACGGCATTTAAGCTCGAACCTGATCCCGCCTGCTGTGGGCATTCCCTACTATCTGGATTCACCTTCGACAGAACTTTTAAAAAAGAGGAGATGGAAGCCATTAACATCTTCATGCACATTATTCCTTTCATGCCTGCGGCTCCATTCATGTCGTGGACACTCTCTACACATGATCAGAAATATATGGTTAAATGGAGTAAGGCTATAGGAGCTAAACTTCTACATGAGTGGATGGGAATCCACGGAACCAAGGTTGCTATGTTTGGGATAGAAAAGAAGGAAAATGCTTATGTAATTGGACGGCCTTCTCCAGAAACCTTGGCTAAATTTCAGAAGAAATGACCGTAGCTGAGTTCTATGTGCGATCACTTATAACAGATCGTCCGGAGAACTTCTACCATTCAGCCGAACCCTTGGCAGAATTAAGTGAATGGGATGCAGAAATTGCCGAAGTTGTTTTGCATCCGGCTAGTGTTTATTTGAGAGCACAATTTCCAGATAAGTCTGAGGTTTCCATAACGAGAATGTTCCCAGAAGGATATCGTGGGTCATATAACGCATTTAGAGTCCTTCCAACATAAAAAGGGTTAATATACGATGTGTGGTATTTGGGCAATGTTGCAATACCGAAGTCATGGGTTTGATGTAGCTGCAAGAGATGCTATAACGCCAATGATGTTATTGACTTCCATGAGAGGGGCACACTCGACTGGCATGGGTGGAGTCAAACTTCAAAAGGAGAAAGATGCGGTAATTGATAAGTTAGCAATTGTCAAAAAAGTAGGGTCTCCCTTCAACCTGATGTTGGAAAACGAGGCTAAAAAGTTTTTGGACCTTGCTTTCCGTGACTTTCATGCTGTGATTGGGCATGGTAGGTATGCCACCAAGGGCAACATCACGGCTGAAAATGCTCATCCATTCCTCGAAGATAACATTATGCTGGTTCATAATGGAGGGATTTATAACATCGGGGATTTTGAGCATGAGGGTCAGAAGCTTGATACCTTGTTTGAAGTAGATTCACATGCTTGTGCCATGCTTCTGAACACTATGGAGCCTGCTGAATTCTTCCGAAAGATAAAGGGAGCTTTTGCCTTTATCTGGTATGATCGACGAACCAAGTCTATTTATGCTTGTCGGAATGACCAGCGCCCACTGTTCATTAGTATTCGGGAGGATATTCCCGGTATTATGTTCTCTTCTGAACCTCACACTCTTGAGTATGTTAGGGCTAAATTCAAGATGAAGTTGTCTGATCCTATGGATATCTCTCCTGAGAATCTGTATACCTTTCCTCTAGGAGAGTCAGACAAAGCTACATATGAGAAGACAAAGGTTGAGTTCTATAAATGGAAATCGTCAGGTGGGCGAGGTTCATATTGGGATAACTATGACATGCCTTCCCACCGGACCTATCACTCCAATCAAGTGTGGGACACTCAAAGGCGTATGTTCGTCCCAAGGTCTCAGGTGACAAAGGAGCCAGTAAAAAAAGAACCTGTTATTAAGAAGACGAAGTTTAACAATTACACATTTGTAAAAGGAGAATATGTAGCCTTCTATCCCACTGAGGTTGAGCTTATTAACAAGGATGAGACCAATCCCGATCTTCAATTTTTCAACGTAAAGGGATATTCTCAGCCTTCAGATCAAGTAGCGACTGCTATGTATATAAAAGGAAAAGAAATTGCTGAAGCAATACATAAGGAAATCTTGGTTGCTGGCAACATAACAAACATTCGGTATTTGAAAGAAGGTGAAACTACCGACAATTCAATTTTAAAACTTTACGTCAAAGACCCGGTAAAACTTACCGAGCAGGAACAGGACGATCTTCTTAAAGGGACTAATACTGGAGATATTCAGAAGATAGTAAAAGCCCATTTGGAAGGGGAACAAACCATGTTTGTATCATTAAAAAATGGAGATCAAATTTCGCTACATAGATTTAATCAACTAGCTGCAAAGGGATGCGCTCGGTGTGGTATCAGTATTGATATTACCGATTCTACAGGTTGCCTGAATGTCGATGAGGTTGTATCAGCTACAGACAAGGAACAGCGACATGGAGGCTTTTATTGCCCTGATTGCGTTAGTCGTTCTGTTTCTAATTAGAATAGGAGAACCTAACGTGGCTCAACGTCCGCAGAAAGCCAAATCTCTATGCAAGACATGCTTTTTGAATGATGTTAATCATTGTATACGAGGAAATTTTCAGTATCCAAAGGCGAAAAGATGTAAGGATTATATTCATGAGGATAATGTTCCTAAACTCCCTCCAAAGCAGATTCCAGCGGTTTTAGATTCTTCCCGTTCTAAAGAAGAATCAGCGGAACCAACTCAAGCTGAGTTGCGTGCCCTTCGGCAATTTGAAGCTTATTTCGAGGATTGAAGCATGACTAGACGTTTAGTTTCTATAGGTGGTGCTTTCGGAGCACCTGATTTCTACAGGGATATGTTCAAAGAAGTGCGAGTCATCCCAATTCAGGAGACAGGCTACAAACAGCTTGATGTAATTGAACATGGGAGTGTTGTCTTGTTTGGTGGCGGGGAAGATATATCTCCCTCTCTCTATAATGCCAAGAAGTCTCGCTGGACTTTTGCAGATCAAACTCCATCTTTGAGAGATTCTCTAGAGAAAGCTGCTTTCAAGCAGGCTCAGAAAGTTGGGGCTTTCTGCTATGGTATCTGTAGGGGGGCACAACTGCTGTGTGCCTTGTCTGGGGGTAAATTGGTGCAGCATGTCAACGGTCACGGAGACACTCACTGGTTGGTTATGAAGAATGGGAAGGAACTTCCTACTTCCAGTGTTCATCATCAAATGATGTATCCATTTGACATGGAGGCAAACAAGTATGAAATTCTTGGATGGTCGAAGGAAAAGATTAGTAATGTGTATGTATTACATGATGGTGACATTCGAAGGGACATTTCACTAGAGCCAGAGGTAATCTACTTCCCAGAAACAAGAAGTCTCGGTATTCAAGGCCATCCTGAGTTTATGTCCAAGAATGCACCACTGGTGCAACTGAGTCGTGATTTACTAACTGAGTATTTCTTCTCCAAGGACCAATGAAATGCTAGATGCTACCCAATTCAAGGATAGACTAATTCAGTTTGAAAGTAAGTTGAGAAGCATTCATCAAGATGAGTTTAAAGAGTATGACAGATTTATTAACCAGCAGGCTACTTATTATAACGGAGCAAGCGTCGAGACAACAAAGGAATCAAATCCTTGGCTGAAAGTTTCACGAGTGCTTGGGTGTCCGTGGGGGTCATTTTCCTTTTCCACACCATATAGCACATCAAATCTTATGCCCCAACCATACTGTTGTGGGATGATGTTAGGCAGCAACTTTCCTTCCTATGTTATGGTAAGGTCTGTTGCGGACGCTATGCTTGACTTTGCCTACCAGAATACTTATACCAAAGTTCAATTCAATTTGACTCCGAAAAATCCTCGTGAGCCGGGGAATATAGCACTCTATAAGTATTTGAAAGAGAATTAT
>JGI11643J11755_11793941_pt1 | contig 10490 bp, 7 predicted proteins | sample IowConreferecore_FD_11755 | JGI IMG/M metagenome (IMG submission 11755)
GGGAGAGTAGGTCNGTGCCAAATTTTACTCAAAAGCCCTGTTGNTNANTCAACAGGGCTTTTTGCGTTTTAATGAGGTAAATGTTTGACGAGAACATTTACGATTTAATCCAATAGCTTCTTTTGGGCCTCGGCGTCATCGTTATGCGCTATTTTCTTAACATATAGCTCGTCAACCAAAATAATCAGGATAGCCAGTAGCGGTACAGCCAGTATCACGCCCAAAGCACCGGATACTGAACCCATAATCAGCTGACTGATCAGCGTCAACGCCGGTGGCAGATTAATCATTTTTTTCTGGATCAAAGGCGTGACTATATTGGCGACGATGGTTTGCGATGTGATATAAATTATTGCCACCAAAATGGCCATGTTGGTACTTACAGTAAATGCCAGCAACACGCCCGGTATCATGGCAACCATTGAGCCAATGCTGGGCACCATCTCCAGCAAACCGGTTATTAATGCTAATATTAAAGCTACGGGCATACCCACAATGGTAAGTGCAGTACCGATCAATATGGTTACACAGAGCATAGAAAACAGGGTGCCTTTTAACCATCCTTTTAAGGTTAAACTTATCCGGTTAAGAATATGTTCTCCCATCGGCTTTTTGCTATGAGGAACAAGTACGATGATCCCATCCTTGTAAAGCGAGGGGTTGGTTGTAAAAAAGATCCCCAGAAATAAAATAATATAAATATCGCCCAGTACCCCAAATGTGGTACTGAAGAAGCCTTGAACAGTGCTCATGAGCTTTTGCGAGTTATTACCTGAAAAACTTTTTAAAACCGTTTGCCCCACAGATGTTTGCCCCAGTTTAGCGCGGGCATTGTTAATGGTTGTAGGCAGCGTATTGCTCAGCTCGGCTACCTGGGCCTGAATCTTGGTACCCATAAACCAAAACAAAATGCCTAATAAAATTACCGTACTAACAATCGAGATCAACATTGCCGGCTTACGCTTAAGCCCGGTGCGGCGTTGTATGGCGTCGCCTAAGCCATGAAAGTAAGTGGCTATTAATGAGCCGGCCAGAATCATCAACAAAATATCAAAAGCAACCCTTATCACTAAAATGGTTACCACCAGCAAAGCTACAATACCTACAGTTTGCCATACCTTAGTTATGTAACTTAACTCTTTGGTTTCGGCGGGTGGAGTTTTGTTGCTGGCCATGTTTTGATTTAGTGTATAAAACAATACGGGCAACAGCCATAAATGTTTTAAATCGTTAAAATGGAAAGGTTAAGCAGACAAGGTAAGAAGTGCAGATTAATAAAGTTTATAAAGTGTCCAATGCTCGGTTTCGTAAGCTTTTTGTAAGGTGGAGTAATTGTTGCCGCTTTGATACATTACAGGCGCATAGTGCGCATTTAAAACACTATATCCGGCAAGTGTGTTTTTTGAATTTGCAATAAGTATATATCCAACATATTGCCCCGGTGTCTCAATGGCACTCAAAAAGTTTTCCTGATAAGGCATGGTTAAATTGGCCACATCGTTGGTGAAAGCTACAATTGGGTAAGCAATGGCATCGTCAATCAATATTTTTGAATTGTCAGGCAGCCCGTTAATATAGTTAGCCATATCACGGTTTTCATCTTGTCGATCGTCGGGCGTTCTGTCTCTTAGTGCCGTTATAAAGTTGCGCTCATCATCAATTAATGAGTTTGATAAAAAGTAATACCCCGTATAAAACTGCACCAGTACAATAACAGTTAATATTGCTTTAAACCCAAGGCTGTTTTTTAAGGGCTGGGCTTTGATAACAAAACATAAAATAGCCAGTATTAAAAATATCAGGTAATACTCGTGGCCCAAAAAAGCTTTCTCGTATTTAATATGTAAGAACTCGACAAAAGCAAATGGCGTTAACAGGGTTAAAACCTGATAAGTGCTGCGCCAGAAAAGCGTAATAGCAAATAAGATCAGCGGGCAAAACATGATCATGCGGGCTGATATCAGTAGTGATACCTCGGGCGTTTTAAAATCAGGATTCAGCGCGACTTTTTCATAGGTAAAGCGTTCGGCTAAAACTTTCCAGGTAGCGTAAGGGCTGTCCAGAAAATAGTCGATATCGTTAGCATTAGTAAGGTTAAGCAGCTTATAGCAGATAATTGATGCGATAGGAAGGATAAACAGGATGACATACATCGCAAATGTTTTATTGATGAGTTTACGGCGTAACGACGGGCTGTTGAAACTTTGCGTCATCCTGAACAGTGATTCCTTTTCGGCCAGATTTAATGATTGCAGGGCTATTGAGAATATCAGCGGAATAAAAAACAGTGTCAGCCAGATAAACTTGTAATCGCAAAACAACAATATGACCAGGCATATACTGGCTATAGATATGTGGAAAGTTGTGTTTGATGTGTAGAACTTAAATATGTTCAGGAAAAACAGATAAAAAAAGATCAAAGCCATATAAATGGCTTTGCCCGAGCAAGCCGTATATAATATGCCCGGATGAAACAGGAATATAATCATTAACAGGAGCAGGTAATAATCATCATCTGTTTTTTTTATCAGCGTGGTGGCCATCAGATAAAAAAGTGCAGCCGTACCTAATGCCGACGCAATAACCGGGGCCAACAATGAGCTGATTACCGTGAACGGGAATGTGGCAAAGAAAGGAATAGCCGGCGCCGTAAGGCCGATTACCTTGAGTTTATAGCCGACTCCCTCAAAAACGATCCTGGTTTTTTCGACATAAAAAAGAGACTCCCGATTAAAATAACCCAGGCTGTTTAAATAAATGCCGCACACCAGGTAATACACCGCTATCAGCAGTGTGATAATGATTAGCGACTGGCTACGGGTTACGTTTATTTTAAACCTCCAATTCATTAGTCGACAGGTGCAGCTTGGTTATTAACTTTACTTAAACCGTGATTGGTTTTTTCCCAATAAAAAGGTTTTACAATTAACTGGTATAAGCCTTTGTATGCCGCCCACGAATGCAGCAGCCAATAAATAGGGTTGGCAATGGCAAATAAAATAAGCTCATAATAACGTCGCTTAAATACCGCCATCATGTTTACATAAATCATCAGTATATTACCTACCATAAGGTTAATGATGGACATAAATAAAACCCAATCCGGGAAAAATGAACGGATAGAAGTTAAGTCGAACATCAGGTAACATAAAAATATACCCAGCAGCAACGGATATACCAAAAAAGTTATAGGCGTTGCGCCTATAAAGAAGTTAAACCCCAGAAATCCTTTCCAGCCAATCTTTTTCCAGAGTTTTACCGGGTTGCGCATATGTACCAGGTGGGTTTGCATATAGCCCTTTATCCAACGCGACCGCTGGCGCACCCAGTTAAACATTTCGTTGTTAGCTTCTTCATAAGTGGTTGAGTTTACAATAGCCACTTTATACCCTTTTGCATAAGCACGAACGCCCAGGTCGGCATCCTCTGTTACATTAAACGGATCCCATCCGCCCAGTTCTATCAAAAATTCAAACTTAAAGTGATTGCTGGTACCGCCTAAAGGGATAGGTATATCGAAAGTATCTAAACCCGGCAGCATATAATCAAACCAGTACGAATACTCGAGGGTAAACATACGCGTCAAAAAGTTCTCGTTGCGGTTAAAGTAGTTCAGCGCGCATTGAATGCAGACATAGTTATCAGGGAGTTTATCAAACAGGCTGACAATCTTTTTAAGCTGGTCGGTATCGGGTACATCTTCGGCGTCATAAATGGTGAGGAGGCTTCCTCTTGAAAAATGCAGGCCATAATTGCAAGCTTTAGGCTTGGTTTTAGGCATGTGGAACGGCACTACAATTACCTCAAATACTGCCGGGAAATCCAGGTTACGTACCGCATTAAGCGTTTTATCATCATCCTCCTCGATCAGAAGCTTGATATCCAGTTTTTCGCGGGGATAATCCAGGCTTTGCAGGTTCCAGATCAGTTTCTTGATAAGCTTATCTTCTTTATAAACCGGCAGGTGAATAGTATAGACGGGCAGGTCGTCCTCTTTAACCTGCCTTACTTCTTCGCGGGTTACAGCCTGGTGCAGCTCAAATCCTGATCCTACCAAAGCCAGGAAAAGCTTAAAGACAATGGACACCAGGAAAAACGAGCTTAGTAATACGTTAATGATGATCGATGTATTTACAAAGCTCAACATCATCCCTATCACAACGGCCGTGAAAACACCAAAGGTAACAATCAATTGCGGGGTGGTGAACGTAGTAAGTGCAGAGCTTTCAGGGTCACGGTTCAACAACTCGAACACCGCCGACTTAACATATTTTTGCCCCAGCAATACATGGCTGTACCAGGTTATGTCAAGATCCGGCGCAAGGATAATCTCGGGCTCCAGGTCATAGGTAAATTTAATATAGTCAATAAATAACGCGTCGCTGGGGTTAGCCATCAGGGTTACCACCTTGTTGTTTTCTATGCGCAATGGCAGTGCCAGGTGGGCATCAGCAAACTTCAGGTCGGTTTTTTCTAATACGTCCAGATCATAATCTTCCTGGCGTATCTGCTTAAATTCATAGCCTGCATTAAGCAAAGAGCGCTCGTAGTTTTTGCGGCTCAGGTAACCAAAGTTGAGCAGTATTTTTACAAATGAAAGTCCTGATCTTCCGGAAAAATCATTGATCTTATCCAGATCGGCCGGTGTTAAGAAGCCGTCTTGGATTAAAAGTTCAGGAATGGAAATTTGCATTATCTATAAATAAAATGAAGGCAGAGACAGTACATAAATATCATTGTTACAATAAATTACTCGCTAAAGATATCTGTTGATTTTTGAACCTTGACACGTATGTACAAGAACGAAAGCAATATCAATACTAACATACCCAACAGGATATACAGGTTGTAACTTTCCCAGAAACGGGTAAGCACACTCTTGGTATCAACATATTCAAGGTTCTCGCTTGATTTGCTGATGTTAAACAGATATTTGTTATTATTTACGTCTGATATCGCCACGTTACTTGACAGGGTAGACAACTGCTCGGTGATAGAACGCGATGCTGCCGTAAACGCATCGGCTATGTGTTTTCCTGTACTGGTAATCACCAATACCGCATTATTGCTTCGCCCGTAAAAGATCTGCGCCAGGCCATTGGATACCGAGTCGGACAACTCGTACACCACCTTATTGTTTTCGTTATTATACAAGCGGAACTTGTGGTTAAACTTAATTGGTGCATCCGGAAAATCATTCATCAATGGGTCATCATGCGATAGCAGTGCAATAATGTTATTTTTCTTCAGATCATTTTTATCAATAGCATCAGAATATTCAAACTCAGGGAAATTATTAGCATTGATGTTATTATTCAACTCATAAACAATCTCGCCCATTGCAGCGGCCGCGTATGGGGCATACTTTTTAGTCGCCACAATACGGGTAGTGCCAGAGTTAAAGGCTTCGGGATATTGATAGAAGCTCAGATCGCTGGTAATGAATGGGTTTTTTGATTCCAGGTATGATTTGTCAACGTCAACCTCGGCAAAGAAACCATTGAAGCTGGCATTACAGTTACCTCCGCTCGTGTAAAATCTAAATTCAACCTCCAGCGTATTGTACTTGTGGTGCTGATAACGGTTTATGGTTACCGATGTATTTAGTTTACCTGACGCATCCAGCTTGTCAGAACTGATCAACATACCATTAAGGTAAATGTTAACATAACCGCGGTCGTTTGGCGCCAGGCTGCTATAGTTAGCAATAACGCGTATCTCCACCTCTTTAGGCGTAAAGCTAAAGTCAGAATTTTTAAAGTTGTAAGTGTTCTTTAAATTACCAATGCCGGACAGGAAGTCAGTAGTGCCACCTATTTGACGGAATGATAATTTTGAACGGTTTTCATCGATGGTTTTAAGAAACCTATTCTCGGCATTGTTGATCAACAGGTAATCACCAAAGGTCGAGTTCAAAATGTTCAAGTTACCTAAAGCAGTAATCGTTTTTTCGTAACCGGTATCATCGCCGCCGCTAACAAACAATATTTCTGACGGGGCGACGCTTTCCTCCAATGATTTTACGGTTAATAGCTTGCCATTTGCATTAACTAAACGAGTTAAAGTGTCCACTGCTTTTACTACCGATTTATTCAGATAGAATAAACCTTCGCTTTTTTTTGGGATGACTTTTAGCATAGCCCTTCTTTCAGGAGTCAGGCTTGACAGATTACCGCATACCACGTAATTTCTAACAGTATCTGGCAAAGTGCCTTCCCGGTATACCATAATATTTTTAACGTCAGCCTTTTTTATTCTCGAATAAGCCCAGGCTACTGCTTTAAGGTCATGCAGCGTTGGGTTTTTGGGATAAACAATAGCGCGCATGGTTGCAAAGCAGTTACCAATATTTACGTTATTAAAAAAGTTGGCCGTACTTTTAACTAATGACAGGTATGAATAGCTCTTAACCTTCATCCACATGGCAGGGTTATCCAGGTCCTTACATTTTTGGTCGGTAACCGTGCATAGAGTTTTAACCTGTATCTTCAGGAATTTGTCTGTCGACATATCCATGCGGCTCAGGTTAAGCGATATCTGCATAATTGAATCCTGGGTAAGGCGGCTGCTAAACGCTGGCCTGTCGTTAATAATAACGTTAACATACGACAGGTTTTTTAGCAGCGCCTGCGATGGCTGTATGTAAAGCACCAATTTGCTTCCGTTTAACTCAATGCTGGGGTCAATTTTTAAATAGTAAGCACTGGTGCCTATCATGCCTGTAATTGCGTCATCATCATGCCCCATAGCACGAAACGACAGAATTTTTTGAGCAAAGCCTGCGGTGCTTAGTAAAAAGAAAAGGGCCAGCAAGGTTAAAATTTTTTTCATTGGATGCGGTATTAATTAATTACGTAAAATTCTACTCTGAAATAGTTGCCATTATCATCGCTGCGGTAAAATAACTCGCCACCCATTTCCTGGGTAATTAGCTTAGCTATTGATAACCCTAAACCCAGGCGGCTTTCCTGGCTGGTATTGGCATCATTTAATGTTTTTAGTTTGTTAAACATCATATCCAGTTCTTCCTGGCCTATGGCTATACCTTCATCAATAATCTCAAAAACAAATTTTTGGCGCTGCAGGCTGGTTACCACGCGTATGTTATTGTTAGTTTGCGAAAACTTGATAGTGTTTGATAGCAGGTTCTGAAATATTTGGCCGGCAAATACTTTATCCAGTTTTACATTTAGCGGCAGCTTCAGGATGTTATCAACGAGATGGATGTTTTTCATCTGGGCGGTTTCAACCAGGCCCCTGAATATGCGCTTAACCTCAACGTTAATATTAAATATTTCCATGTTGAACATCAGGTCGGCCGACTCAATTTCTTTTACATCCATCAGTTTGGCCAGCATATACTGCATCTTCTCTGTCGATTCGCTGATATAATCAGAAAACTCTTTCTGATCGGCGCTTAAACGGTACTCCTCTTCCTTGATCATGTTATTGCTCATGATAATAGAGGCGATCAGGTTTTTTAAGTCGTGGCCTGCTATATTGATGAAACTGTTTTTTTGCTCGTCCATTTTTAACAGGCGCTCATATTGCATATCAATAATGGCATTTTTCTCAATAATATCGCGGTTTTGAGCTTTTAGCTGCTCGTTCGACTTTTCGATCAATAATTGTTGCCGTGCTTCGCGTTCTATCACTTTAAAGCGAGCACTGGGGATAAGGCAGGATACCGCTGCAACGATAAAGAAAAACTGACCACCACTATTTACAAATAAGTCGATATTATATTCACTGAAAGCATTAAAAAATACAGCAAGCAATATAAATGCTACAAGCGTTTGGATGATAGAGTGTACCGGTTCCCAAAACACCTGGATATTAAAAAACAGGATAATAGCCGAATAAACCAGGAAATATACATTAAATTGCTGTGAGTTAGCCAGTGTACATAGCAGGGCCGATGTGCATGAAAGTGAGAAGAAAGCAATATGTAATAATATGCGGTAGTTGTATTTCTTGCTTCTGAAAAATGTGTATAAGCCGTAAATTACGATGTCTGTTATTAAGCGTACAATTAAAAATTGCACCCAAATATCCGGATTGTAAATTAGGTCGATAATAGTAACAAGAGGGTATAAAAAAAGGATAGTCCAGATGATGTTGTTAGTCTGGTACCAGGCTTTTTTTAAAACTTCTTTTGAAAATTCTTCTTTAGTAATTTGAACAAACATTACAAGTTTTTAAATTATATAAAGATTAGATCTTTTTTAAAGGTAACTCCATAGCTAAATAAGTGAAGATAATTATACCAAATAAATTAATAACACATGCAGTTTGCCTGGTAATTGCGATATTGATTGCTATTGTGCCCACCACAAGAGCAAAAAACAATCCAAACCCATCGCCCCAACGTTTGTTGGCCTTCAAAAGGGCAAAAAGCTTAGACAATGGTATAAGCGTTTCCTGGCTCGAGCAAACCTGGAACAAAGAGATGTTAAATGAGGATAAATTGACCAATGCCGACTTTGAATTGCTTAAAACGCTTGGTTTTAAAAGCATCAGGTTGCCCGTTGCCTTCTCATATTTTGAAGCTAAAAATATACCTCTCGAAAGCGTTTTCAATCGTATAGATAAAGTTGTTAAGTTATGTCACTTATACCAAATAAAGCTAATAATTGATTACCATTATGGCGAGTTAAATGATAATAACTATTTAACCGAAACCCCTCACATTATTAATTCCTGGCTTGCGGTGGCTAAACGTTATATCAACCAAAGCCCCAATGATCTGTTTTTCGAGCTGTATAATGAACCGCCTCCAATGAATCCGCAGATATGGAAAGACGCTGCTTACAATATTGTAACGGCCCTGCGCAAAGTAGACAAGAAGCGAACGCTGATTGTAGGAGCGTCAAACTTTAACAGTATTTATGAACTAAGCCGTACCGAACGTATGGCCGATGAGAATATAATTTATACCGTGCATTTTTACGAGCCTTTTTTATTTACCCATCAGGGCGCAACCTGGGTGGGCGATCAGGTGGCTACCACCGGGGTGCCTTTTCCTTATAATGCGGAGAAATTTCCCGCCATTAATCCTAAAGCTAAAGGCACCTGGGGCGAGACAAACTATTACCAGTACCGTACTGATGGTAATGAACAGTCGATGGTTGATAAATTATTAATAGTTAAAAAATGGGCCGATAAATATGAAGTGCCGCTGATTTGTACCGAATATGGGTCCTACAAAAAGTACGCCGATCAGGATAGCCGCTGCCGGTATACTAAAGCGATACGCAGAAGTTTGAAAAAATTGAATATACCCGCAATAATGTGGGAGTATGATAATAATTTTTCTATTTTTAACGGAAAGCCATCGTTAGCCAACTTGCCCGATTGTATGAAAGATGCTATTGGGTATACAGGTAAAAATTGATGTATTATTGAATGTTTTAAATCACTACCTTTGTGAATTAATTAATTGCTATGGTGTTTTTTGAAGAAAAAAGAAGAGAGGTAATGGCTCATATCGAGAAATTCATGCTCGAAAAGATGCAGGAATACTTGAAGCCAATTGAGACTATCTGGCAACCAACCGATTTTTTACCCGATTCGACAAAAGATACTTTTTTTAGCGAGGTTAAAGATTTGCGTGAATCAGCTCAGGGATTGTCTTACGACCTGGTTGCTGTTTTGGTTGGCGATACCATTACAGAAGAGGCGTTGCCGACTTATGAATCATGGCTTACTATGGTGGAAGGCGTGTCGAAAAACGAAGAAGGCGGCTGGATGAAATGGACCCGCGCCTGGACAGCCGAAGAGAACCGCCACGGCGATTTATTAAACAAATACCTGTATCTGTCTGGCCGTGTGAATATGCGCGCAATGGAGGTATCAACCCAATATTTAATTGCCGATGGTTTTGATATCGGTACTGGTCACGACCCATATCGTAACTTTATTTACACTTCATTTCAGGAACTGGCTACCAACGTTTCGCACCGCAGGGTAGCATCACAGGCTAAAAAAGATGGTGATAACCTGCTGTCAAAAATGTGCGGTGTTATTGCTTCTGACGAAATGCGACATGCTAAGGCTTACAAATATTTTATTGAAAAAATATTTGAGGTTGATCCTAATGAGGCTATGCTGGCTTTTGAGGATATGATGCGCAAAAAGATTGTTATGCCGGCGCATTTCTTGCGCGAAGTAGGTTTAAAGATCGGCCAGACATTCGGCCATTTTACTGACGCTGCCCAACGTTTAGGTATTTATACGGCCATCGACTATGTAGACATACTGAAAGAACTGATCACAGACTGGCGTATTGAAAGTATCAGCGGCCTTAGCGAATCGGGTGAGAAAGCGCGCGATTATCTGATAGCTTTGCCGGATCGCCTGCTGCGAATTGCCGATAGGATGAAAAATCCGACGCTGGAATATAAGTTTAGCTGGATAAAGGGTTAATTGAACCGTGATATAATAAAGGGCCTGTAGTAATACAGGCCCTTTTATTTTTGTCATCCTGAGCG
>JGI11643J11755_11765288_pt1 | contig 10319 bp, 10 predicted proteins | sample IowConreferecore_FD_11755 | JGI IMG/M metagenome (IMG submission 11755)
TTGCACTCGTCCGCCGAGCNCTAATATTCTTAAGNAGCAACGGACGAAGNGCTTTATANCCNGAAGCAGGATCAACCCANTGAAGAACTGTNCTGAAAATACCATCNGCAGCTTGATCNGCAGCNACCATTGACATACCCGCTTCTTTAGCGGGCATATCGGTAATATCTTCTACAACAGTTTTAGCAGTTTCAATACGAGGACCTTGCGCNACCTTTTGCCCATTCTTAGCAGAAAANACACCAGCCGCTAANTTGTCCTTACCNCGNTGAATAATGTCNTCAACAATGTTAGGNACAGGATTAGGAATAGACTTTCTAAGACCATCTANCATGTCATTGACAGAAGCCTTAGCTTCGGGCATTTCCTTAGCAAATTCCTTCTTACCGCTCTTAACAGCCTCATCGATAAGACCGGCCTTTGTAGCATCACTGCTAGTAGTGCCCATAGCATTAGTAATAAACTTAGCTACATCATCAATAGTTCCATGCGCAGCATTAGCAGAGTCGATAGTCCTAGCAGCATGTTCCTTCACCATTAAAGGTGTCCAGTCAATAGTCTGAATAGCCTTAAACAGATCAGGATTACGCTTAGCAATTCTACCCATTGCAGCGTTGTTGCCTGTAATAGCTTTAAGTAGAACCGACGGGTGAACCTTATCAACTGTTCTCGGTCCGAAAATAGTTCGGGTTGCGATTTCCTTAGGCAAAGCTTGCAGAACGTCAGACAAGCGTAAATATGGACTGTTAGGCTTAATACCACCACGAGGATAAAATGCGTCGTTTAGCTCAGCACGTCCTCTAGTGACAAGAGACTCTTCNGCATTTTTAAGCATGTCCATATANCGNTCAAATACTGCNGGAATAAAGCGAGGNGCAGCAGGATTGGTAACCTTTCCTGTAGCNAAACCTTCAGCTTTAAGTTGATTCCTAGCAGAATTTGCTAACTTACTAGACAGATTGTTCTGACTTGGAGCATTAAAGATAGGATGACGTGGCTGCTTACCAGCCGCACGAGCTTTAGCAGGATCAGCAATAGATTCTGTAATTTCACGTATCGTACTGCGAACTGCGTCATCAACACTCTTTCTAGCTACAGGCGTAAGAGGATTGATATTCTTGTTAGTTACAAGGTGAATAGCAGCAGGATTTCCCTTAGCGACCTGATCAGTTACTTGTGCAGTTTCATTGATTACGCGAGCCTTTTGGAGACCTTCATAATCCTTCGGACGAAGATCTTTGTTAAATACATCAGATAGGCTAGCGTATCGTGTAGCAGGTCTTTGCAGTGCTTCAGATGCTTTAAAGTCAGCATTTACTTTAATTCCAAGCTGCGGTAAACCAGTGTCAGAATTGATACTAGTAGCATCAAATGACNTAGAAGGCGGACGCCTATTACTGCCAAATTTACCGCTAACTGTGGGCATCTTTTGCATAGGCGTGAAACCTTCACGCTGCTGCTTAATTAAATCTAGTAGATCCTGTGAAACTCCAGCAGGCTTACTAGCCTCTGTTACCGCGTCCCCAACCACCTCTGACGAGCCTGAGGTTGGCGTCTCCCGGGCGAGTTCACGGGTACCTTCCACTAGCGCGTCTGATTCTGAGGCTGCTTTAGAAACACCAGTACCAATATTTGCAGCACGCTTTACTGCTTGTGCTCCGTGTACAAGTTGTCCGGCACCAGGCACTAAGTTTAACGGATCTAATGCAAAGTCTGTAACAGTACCGCCAATAACGGCACCAATATCATTCTTAGCAACGAAAGCTTTTTGGTTTTGCTCATACCAATCAGCTTCCGCTTGTCCGTAGTCCTTAAGGATACGCTTATACTCGTCAGAATCCTTAATTTCATTTTGATGTTGGTGCTGTAGAACGTCGATAAAAGAGGTTTGGTCTTTNCCAGTAAACCCTCTCTTAGCACCCTCTAAAACGTCGCCTAAACTGTTATCTTGCTCATTAAACGCTACATCAGCAGCTTCAGCTACTGCATAAAGGGGACGAGACAGTTTATCAATAACGCCCAGAGCAACACTCCCGATACCCTTGCCTGGTTTATTCTCCGTTTTAGGAGACGGCGGCATAGTAACAGGAGTGTCAGCCCTAGAGCGCTGTAATATTAAGTTGGCAATTTCAGATCGGCTAACTGTAGGCTGTGGTAGAGATCCAATTACCTGTGCGGCTTGGATTTGCCGTAGCCTGTTAACGTAATCCTCAATATATGTCATTAACTAGTCCCGTATAATAACCTATACAATTCTTGGGCAGCCTGCATTAAGGTGTTACGATCCATACCCTGATTACCCTGATAGTCTGCAACTAACTTAGCAAACAAAGCAGGATTCATGGCTACAGGATCATCCTTAGACCTAGCGTAAATTTCACCGCGATTNGACATGGCNTTTTGAATGGCNCCAATAATGTCNGATCCATGGCCAGGTTCTAANTGNTCAGCNAATAAAGCAACTTGCTGCCAAGGATTTAACTTATCTTGACCTGTAGCACTGGCACTTTGTGCCTTTTGAGCTGCGTCTAATTGCTGTAGCAGCATATCCCGTTGCATACTAAAGAGATCTTTTTGATCTCCAATATAATCACGTTGCTGTTGATATTGGAATTGAGCATTTTGAGAATCACGATCATAAGCAGCTTGTGCTAGCTTATACATAAGATCGTTGGTAGCTCCAGCAGCTTGCGACCGAGTGCTGCTAATATCAGAATTAGATTGCGACATATAATCAGCAAGTTGTTGCATTACGTCTTGCTGAGCGTTAATGCCTTCTTGACTAGTAGCCTGTGCAATCGACTTATCATACTGTGCAGCCGCTTGTTGNTGTTGCTCTAAAGCTGCGTTAGANGACANCATTTGCTGAGATTCCATTTGGTCAGCAAATTGCTTATCAGANTTCTGAGCNGCAATAGCCTCGTTAACACCTAAAGCTTCAGTNCCTAAACGNTTAGCTTCTGCTCTCTGAGCCGCAGCATCCGCAGCATAACCAGCAGCAATCTTATTACGCTCGTCTGCATAGAGTTGCTGAGACTGGGCTTGACCTTGATCATAACTAGCCTGAGTCTTAGCAGCACCAGCNTTAATTTCATTCGTAGCACCAGCGTAGAGATCACGTAATGCTACCCTATTTTGACGGGCTCGCTGTTGTGTCTGTCCTTGCTGTGCAACAATACTCTGAATGACAGGATCAAACTGAGCATTAACAGCAGACTCAGCTTGATTCTTAAAGCGATTAGGATCAAATGCAGGCATTTGGACAGGATTAAATTGCATCCCGCCTTCTTGCGTCATCAGCTTCTGTAGCTGCTGCATAATTTGAGACACAGGATCAATAGCTTGCTTAGTTTCTACAGGTGTATTTAACGGCTTAACATCAAATGAATCACGTTCCATTTGACGCTGGCGAGCTAAAGCATCTGCAACACTAAGCGGAGTAGATTGCCTAAAACTATTCATAATAGGGTCAGCACCAGGAGCGTCACTACCTCCAGTGACATTACCAGGCTGACCCTGCATCATTAAGCGTGCTAGATCATTAGCACTTAAATTAATATTTTGACCTTTACGCTGCGGCTGAGCACGACCGCCTTGCTGCATATTAACCATTAGAGGTTATACTTTTCCGCTCGACGACGTAACGCTTCTTGCAGAGCATTTTGTTGCTGAACCTTTTGCTCACTCTGATAACTACCTAATTGCTGAGAGAGCTGATCCAAGAAAGCAGTACGTTGGCTATTTAGATCGTTATACTGATTTTGATACTGTTGATTTAACTTACCAACATCAGTATTATACAGACTAGACTTAAGAAGACCACGAGCAGCGTAGTCATTTTCCATGTCTTGCAAAGCTTGGCCCTTAGCCAAACCAATATCGCGATAAGTACCTTGGTAGTTCTTTTCGTAGTCAGTACGCGATAAGCCCTGCTCAGCTTGAAAATCAGCAAGAGACTTAGCGTAAGCAGCCATTTGCTGCTGATAAGTAGTATCAGCCCTCAAAGTATTAGCAATACTCGGAGGCTTCGGAGGGGCCGGGGGAGTAATAATCTTCTTAGTAGGAAGCGGCGGCGGAGTAGGTGTACTCTTTCGATTACTGCGAGAACTACCGCTATTNCCAGAAGAATGAGAACTACCTGAAGCTCTACGCTGATAAGATTCTTGACGATAATTTTCCCGGCTAGAAGAAGAGCCGCTNCTAGAATTCCGCCTAGGACTACTAGAGCGACGCTTAGCAGAACTACCTACCCTAACAGTAGATTTAGGCTGCCGAGGAACTCTAGTAGCTACAGGCTTAGGNGCAGGCGGCCTTGGTGCCTGCCTATTTCTAGCAGCAGAAGAATCCATATCTGCCATTAAACCGTTCTCCCATCAGGTGCGCTAAGGTATTCTGAAGACATATAACGTTTTTCTCTCTTCGCCTTAGCTCGCTTCTTTAAGGCATTTAACCGCATGCGAGTCCTATACGCTCTATCTCGCTCTGCATAGCCTGTTTTATCAGTAACAGGACCAATATTAGGAGCAGAACTTCCACCACGATAGATGCGGGACCCAACCGAGTAAGAACTAGGATCCACAGTTACCATCCTACCAACTAAGTCAATGCCTTTGAAACATTTTGGCGTGTTGCAATAATAGTCGTAATAGTGAAGAACCTTGCAGGACCACTAGCNCTGGTTCCATCATAGCTAAATTCAATTTGAAAATTGATCTGTCGAAATCTTAAAGACTTCTTGAATTTAGCAAACTTTCTCAAAGAAGACTGTGGACTGATATCAGTCTGAATAACCACAGGGATGGTTAATGGTTGGTCCCAGGTATTGAGCAAAAGCTCATCCCAAGTATGTGTTAAAAGATCATCCCAAGTTACAGAGAAACCGATAACCACGGGNTGCACTGTTCCAATGATATCGCTAATAGCTGAAATGTCAGCACCCCACCACATTAAACGCTTATAGCGGTGTGGTACACCGATGTCATAGTTCTTTGTTTTGATTAAACAATTGATAGTCTCAGTATGCGTAATACCAATAATGTCCTGAAAACCATGTACTAAGTTAAGATTAGATACATCTGTAGNCATAATATATTCAGGAACAGCTTGTCCTGTAGATCTAATTGGTACGGCTACAGCAGGGCCGATATATCGTGTATTAGTATCCCATCTGGTCCAAACCTTAGCTTTAAGACCAAATACGTAGATTCTATTGAAGTATTTAACGACTAAGCGGTCGCCCAAAAGTGTCAGGAATGTTGGGATAAGCCAAGGTCCAGGTTGAGATGAATCATAAAAGAAAGGTACCTTGGAGTTNATTTTAGCAAAGTCGTAGTTTACAACTTCGTAGACATTGTTTCTGTGTAGCACATATAATTGGTTTTCATAAGCTGTTACGCAATGCGTCGTAGCAACACCAATAGTTGAATTAACTTTGCGAGTAATAGCAGTAGTAGGATCACTGTCATAGGCCAGAACATACGTCGAATCTTCTTTAAACAGTAAGAGATTATCGTTGTAAACAATGATATCAATTAATCTTTGTCCGTCACCCTTATTGATGAAAATGGATACGGGATATGTGGTNAAATCNGCNGGNGNNGATCCTTGTAAAAGTGTCGAGTTGGTACCNGTTTGNTTTGGNCCTGGNACAANAAACAATCTTTCCTTATGGACAACTGCCGCTCCACCTTTCTTATACGCGGAAACCACAGTATAAGTAAGTGAATCATCAATATATCCACCAGAACCAGCAGAGTTAATATCCGCAATAATATGTGCTTTATCGTCGTACTGCACCATAGCGGCTGCAACTACAGAACTAGTACCAGTAACGAAAGTCCAAGCGCCACTTTCATAAGACCAAATACCAGCAGAATTAGCACCGATTAATCTGGTATGTGTAGCTGTAATGAAATAACCTAATAGTTTTAAGCCTGTGCCTGATCCCGGAGCAGCTAGATCGTAAAAAGGCGGACGAGCTACATAAGATCCGTCTAAGTCTAGCTCCATATTTACAACATCTACAAGTTCATTATCTTGAACAGCGGTAGGATCAGAGAGCTGGTTAATTCCAGCCACAAACGGACCTAAACGAATAGGTTCACCGGTCATCCTGCATCCTCTGGTAAGACAGTAATCGAAGGATAGAACTCAGTATCAGTAGTATTAAGCTGCTTCAATCTAGCGATACCATCTACAAATTGACCAGACATTTGATTTGCAGCTTCCCAATCTTCATCAGTTTGATAAGCTTGCTGTAAGCAATACTCAACAATTCTGAGATGATACTCGACTGGAAAAGGAAGAGTGTCAGCAGTTGAAGTAACTTCAGTAGGTCGTTGAAAATACCAAATCTTGATAATACCTACAGTGCTAGGTGTAGGATATAAGATGAGATCGTCTACATGACGAGTGTAAAGTACAGGATCACCTGTAGCTGTTTCTGTAGGATCATTCTCATTGATGTAAGCATCGTATTCAGCGCGATTATAAAAATCTAATTTCTTTTGCTTAAAGTAAATAGATCGAATAGCTAAGGTGTCAGCAGGTGCCACGTAAACGTTGAGACCAGCCTCAGAGTTTTGAGAAGCAACAGCTTGAGTGAGATCATTTTGTACGGCAATTTCTTTAGCTACATCATTAATCCATCTAATGATATCTGCTTCTTCAATTTGGACTGAAGATTCGTCACCAAATTGACGCTGAACGCGCTTAACTACGTCAGCAACAATCATGTCGGGATAATCCTACCGTTGTGCTTAAAGCTGTGCTTACCACTACCAACTACCGTCCGGATAAAGTCTTGCCGCTCTTCAGCCTTATCCATTTGCTTCTTAAGTCGATAAGCTTCATCCGCGTCTTCTTGTGCTTGTGCCCAAGCAAGCGGATCAGTGTGGGCATTATCACCATTAATTAGACGAGCAATAACGCGCTCGTCTAATTCGTCCTCCTTAATTGTAAATACAATATAAGGTTCCCGATCACGCGGAGTGCAACAAACTGCAAAAGGCGGGGTTGTATCACCAACCTGACGNTTCTCCGGAGGAATCCAAACAAGACTAAGATCCTCAGAAAAGTCTTTAATCATGGCAGCAATACGTTCGTGCTTCTCACTAACAAAGTGACCATCTTCGGTCACTACTGCAATATCAAAATCTCTAATACCCATTATACGTTCGTCCAATACGTAAATTCACGATCAGAAAGAGAACCAGCAGCAATTAGCTGTACGTCGTAAAACGCCTTTTCCAAATCAGCCAATGACTTACCAGTTAACCCTGTCTGAGCTTCCCAATATGCACGTTGATGATCGGCTACAGAAAAACTTGAAGCTGGCACAAGACCGCTCAGACTGCTGTAATAAGCAAACTGTAAATCTTGAATCGATCCTGTTTTGCCAGTTATCACAGCTAATTTCTGTACCTGTACGTCTGAAACCGTCATAAAACCTCCCGTACCTGGGGGAACAAGCGATATGGTATCCGATTTAGTCTGATGAGTAGCATCTTGCACAATTATGTTATGAGTTTGTACAAGTACTAATCCGTCAGCAGAATGCGCATGAGTCGCATCCTGAATTATAAGTGTTGTCCCACCAGCTAAAACAAGGTTGTCAGCAAGAGTTGTGTGGACAGCATCAAAAATGGCAATTTGATGTACTTGATTAAAGTTAACAANGTCAGAGGTATGTGCNTGCGTAGAATCTTGAATGATCAGTAAGTGATTTTGNGTAACACCAAACTGATCCGCTACAGAAGCATGGAGAGAATCTTGAATAACAAGATTCGTAGCTCCAGAAGCTGCTGGTTTAAGAGCTAATTGAGCAACAACCTTAGGCGTAGAACCAGATAAAACACCACCAGATGATGTTTCTGATCCGGCTCCGCTCAGAACACGGTAATTAATATGAAGAACGTCGCCTTCAATAGATTCCGTGTAATTAGTAGGCGGCGTAGAAGTTACAGCATTGAATGTAGCAATAACATGTAAAATTAAATCAGCATCAGTAACAGTAGCGGAGGTAACTGAAGGAACCGAAGTAGCAGATGTTCCTGTAGCAAAGTCATTATCTTCTGCTGAAGATGCACCAGTTAACAGACCAGAACAGCTAATAGCCATTAATTGGTTCCACGCAGTACCACTTAACGTAATGCTGTAACTGCCTGAATCTACTGAAGATATTTCTTTTTCAGCGATTCTAAGAAAAACAGTACCGCCACTACCATCAGAAACAGACTGATTAAATATCTGAGTAAAACCAGAAGGCCAAGTAATCGTAGGAGTAATGGTATTAGACCAGGACTCACTACATAAGTATACTTTATCGCCAACCTGATTAGTAGGGACAGCAGTAGAGTTGCTAGCTTGAAGTACGTCAGATTGCCCTGATCGTGTAGAAGCTCTTACAGCAGCAACCATAATAGCTCCTACGTAGGATCAGCGAATTCAATATCCCACGCAGGGAAATTGGCAGTGTTCCCAGAAGTTACAGCTTGAGAATTACAAGTAGTAACATACCGAAGAGTACTATCGCCAGTACTAGCTAAAACAACGTGATTTCCAGTACCTGAAGTGCTAATACTCACACCATTCTTAGCAGCTACAGTGACCTTTCGGCCATTGGTATCACCATCAGCCTTAGTAAAATCTGTATTAGGTGTCATGGCTACAGAAGCTAAGGACAGAGCAGCAATACCAGCGTAGTTAGCAGGTTGGGCAGAACAAAGATGCATAATGTTGGCCTGATCGATTACATCAGCCGGAGCATCCAAAACAATATCGGGAGCAAATTTACCCATTGGAATCCTTCATCCCGATAGTGGAGTTATGGATGTTTAAATCAATACTGTTGTCATCAACTTCGTCCTGCAAAGCTTCGGCAGCTTCAGCCCAACCATTTCTTACGAAATAGATACCCTTTTCTAAGGGTACATCNTANTCAGTNTTTTCTTCATAACGATCAACATCATCAAGAAATACTTGGTTTGTCAGGATTTTCATACTACCTCCAACAAACAAGGGGCCGGGCCAATTAAGACCCGGCCCCTTGGTGCCTACGTGTTATATGGGTTTTTGCTCTTCGCATTCTTATTAGCTACATTACGAACATGTTGCATATGCTCTTCATGAGCTAAATGTTGCTGGTGAGCAGTACCATTCTTACCCTGTAAGGCCTTAGCCTTTAAAGCTGATAGCCTAGCCTTTTGCTTTACAGCATTCATAGCATTAGGGTTCATAAACCCTGGCTTCTTATTAGCTAACTTGGGTGGAACTACACCCTCAGGGATTGAACGGTCAGCCATATTAGCCCTCAGTAATGTCGTCTAATGAACCGTGAGCNTTACGGCGNTGAGTACCAACCTCAGCNTACATAAACAGAGTAGCCTGGTAAGCGTCAAAGCCGATAACTCGCTGGAACTTGTTACCGTCCTCGTCCATCCAAGACCAATCGGACTCACGGTAAAGCTTAATTTCCTTCTCGTTAACAAACTTCATGCTACCCGGAGGCGCATCAACGTCCGAAACGACAGGAATATCACCATCATCAGTGGTGAAAGCAAGACCNGTAAANCCACCNTCAAACTTCTGGGTGTTAACGAATCGACGGTCAGTCTTAAGAAGGTTAAAGTAAGCGCGACGAACACCCTTATTACAGAAGACAACCGTCGGAATACCGCCACCATTAGTAGCAATATCGTCAGTCATCTTAATCATAAGCGCTTCAGTAAGAGCACGCGGAGTACCNCCGTTACCNCTAACAACGGACTTCCACTGCGGAACTACAGTAGGATCAACGTTATAAAGAGTACCCGAAGCCTTAATAATACTACCAATACCGGTAAGCTCACGGTTAGCGTTACCAGTGCGCACGATAACCGAGCCAGCGCCAGTAGTGGCAGAAACATCCGCACCGGAGTAAGTAACAACCTTGGTGCTGGTGTTAATAGCAGTAATAACACGAGCCGAAGCCTGAACCGTGGTAATGTCAGAGGCCAGAATGTCAATAACCATATTGACTTCCAGATACTGAACATTGTCTACAGTAACAGTGTTAACACCATCAGCCGTAACAGTCGCACGAACACCAGTGCCAGAACCNTAGAACTGGAAGTTAAGGTCNTTAGTAACNTCNTTCTTAATACCGGTAATTTCCAGNTCTACAGCACTAGCAAAAGCCTGCTTGTTAGTNTCAGCAAGCTTAAGAGTTTGACCAGTAAANTGGATAGANCCATAAAGNTACTTAGCACCCACGCGGGCAGTCGTGGTTACTTGCTGGCCAGCAGTCGGCAGAGCCTCAGACTCATTACGAGCACCAATAC
>JGI11643J11755_11719049_pt1 | contig 10238 bp, 15 predicted proteins | sample IowConreferecore_FD_11755 | JGI IMG/M metagenome (IMG submission 11755)
CTGGTGATGCGGCTGCTGAACATGAAAAGGCTATTACTTATCTGTCGAGCAAGTTGGAAGAATTGCTCAGCATCAAGGTTACTGCTGACGAACTGTAAGTCGTCGTCGACTCAGTGCTAGAGTTTCCCCAGTTCTCTTCGCAAAAACTGGGACTTGATTAGGACATTAGGCATTAAGGTGGCGTGCCCAATACATCCAGTATCGACATTTGCTTAGCCAAGCCTAGTGTCCTATTCAAGTAACTTAAGTGGATGGTGATGAGAACGTATGAGCCGTACTGGAATTTACTTAAAAGTAATGGCACTTGTAGCTTAGAAGTGCCAAGGAAATTCCATAGAAATGTAGCTAGGATGATAAGGAAAGAGGCTAACAGAGATGTAGCCTATGCTTTTTTGTTGTCTGAGGCTGGCAGACGGTATTATATTTCTCGCACTAGTTTATATAACACACTCAGACTTACCATGGTCTGGACTCGTTAGTGGAATAGCACAGTAAGGAATTGATATGGCAGAATCACCCATTGCTAAGTTAAAAAGATTGCAAGCTGAAAAGAAAGCAAAGTTGGCAGTCGCTACGCAAGTGACGCAAGTAGAACCAATGGAACAAACCCAACAAACCAAACAAACCCGTGCAGTTAGCGAGGAAGTTGCACCTGTGGAAGTTGTCACCAAAATGGAGCCAGCAAGTAAACTTCCGGCGCCAGCAGGGGATGATCCTATTTATATGATGCTTGCAGAACTGGAAGAGAAGCTGGACAAGAAGATACCAGATTTTGCTAATGTACTCCAGAAGATTTGGAGACACTTGGCTGGTGATCCTGCAATAGCTACCATATTAAAAGAAGAAGAGATTGCACTGATTGTCAAAGGCTTGGAACAACATGGTAATATTACTATTGTGGAACCTAAAGCCAATGGTCGCCGTAGCAGTAAGACACAGCCGGTAACTGCGGAAATGTTATGACAGTAGGATTGCCTAGTAAGGCATTGGTGAATAAGCTAGTATTCTATATGTGGATACTGAGGCACTGTAATACTTGGGAGAACAGATTGCCTGCATTACATAGCTTATTAGATGAACCAGAATTTAAATATCCCAATAAGTTAAGTGAATATCCGTCCGATTTATATATCAGTGGCGGATATTGTATTTGTGGTGCAAGAGTACGGGAAGTAACAGGCACTCTTGCTACTGACTGTCCTGCGTGCGAAGGAACATATGAGAATTATGTAGACTTGCATTACTATGGACAAGCTATAAATAAACGTTGGCTAACTTGGGCAATGGCAGAAGCAATGAGACTTGAACGTGCTAGACTATGCAAAGTAACTGAGGAACAGGCATGAATCCATTTGATAGTAGTGTTGAAATTCTGGATAACTTATTGGATGGTCCAGTTACAGAAGATGGAAAAGAGTTAAGTCCATTAGTTAAAGATTGGCCGGACAATGTACCTGATCCAAGACTTACCAGACTCAGTTATAGCAGCAGCTTACTATTGCAAGGTTGCCCACGTAAGTATCAGTTGCAGAAGATGCGGGGCAGAGAACCTATTTCTGATGCTGACTGGCGTAGTGCACTTACATTTGACTTCGGCCATGCAGTTGGTGAGGCAGTACAAGGTATCCTAGAGGGCAAGACTAAAGATCAAGTTATATTTCGTATGCTTCTTAAGTGGGAGAACCATATATTTGATGAGAATGATAAGCAGAAAAAGTCATTCTTTCATGCGGTAATGGCAATAACTAAGTTTGTGTCAATGATGGAAGATGGATTCCTAAATGATTATGAGATGGCTTACTATGATGGGCAGCCATCCAGTGAACTTAGTTTCAGAGTAACATTCCCAAGAAATTTTACTTATCGTGGCTATGTTGATATAGTCTTGAAGAATAAGATTACAGGGGAATTTGCAATATTTGAAATCAAGACAGACAGTGGTAATTTTGTCAACCATTTCAAGTATAAGAACTCAAGTCAAGCAACTGGTTACAGCGTAGTGCTTGATAGAATTGAGCCAGGACATACAGATTACACAGTTTATTATCTTGTGTATCTGACAAGAATGGAACGCTGGGAGTGTTTCGAGTTTCCTAAATCACATAGCCAGCGGGCGCTATGGGTTAGGGATAGGCTGATAGATAACCAAATGATTATAGACTTTGTAGAATCAGAGGGTAATCTGGGATTTTGGCCTTTGCATGGGCAACATTGTGTTAGTTTCAATCGCGTATGTGAATACATGAATATCTGCCATATGAGCACAGCTTCACTTGTATTACCACTGCGGGAAAATATGTTAACTGAAGATAAGCACTATCAATTCGAGATTACACTAGAGGAACTATTATGATTAGCATGAAAGCTACACCTGGAGAGCCGCTGTCACCTGAACTAACCGTAGTAGCACGGTTGCTTACATTAGTTGATGCCTTGGAAAAGAAAGGTCAGAGACTGATTGCAATTGGTGTGATACTTGGAATGATTACTACATTCGAGGACATACCAGAGGATGATAAGTCAGTACTCGCAACAGCTATTATTAAACTTGGCAAAGAAGAAGTAGCCAGCAGAGTTGGTGCGGTTACTAATGAAGTGTTGCCAGTGTTTGAGTTAGTTGGTATTGGCAAAGAAGAAATCATTTCACTTCTTAAATCAAGGAAAGAAGCGGAGGAAAAGGCAGCAGCAGAAGCGGCTGGTAGCACAGTAAGTAAGCATTAATATAAGGCACTAAAATGAATTTAACTTCTATGAAAGCCAGTAAGACTAAGCGGATATTAGTATACGGTCCGCCTAAAACTGGCAAGACTTTACTTGTTGGGAAACTGGCAGCAAAGTTTAAGCTGGACTGGTTTGATTTGGAACATGGCAAAGATACGCTATTTCAATTGCCAGCAGAGCAGCAGAATAATATTAACATCTTCGATATACCAGATACTCGCAGTACGCCGATGGCTATTGAGACTTGTCTGAAAGTAATTAAAGGTGCGCCGGTTGAGATATGTCATTTGCATGGTAAGGTAGCTTGCCCATTGTGTAAGAAACTTCCTGACTATGCAGTGAAGCATGATAGCATAGCACTTAAGGAAGCGAGACCTGACAGAGTACTGGTGTTTGATAGTCTCACCCAGCTTACCAACAGTGCCATAGCTAACATCACTCGCGGGACTCCTGATGATTACAAACTTAAGCAGGATGATTGGGGTAACTTGGGAAAGATAATGGATATGTTTCTCTCCCATATACAAGCAGCAAATTACAATGTAATATGTATATCCCATGAAACTGCTGTAGAACTGCAAGACGGTAAAGAGCGTATAGTACCTACAGCTGGCACCAGAAACTTTAGTAGGAATACAGCCAAGTATTTCGATGAGGTTATTTACTGTGAAGTGGAGAACAAGAAGCACAAGTTTTCTAGTAGCAGCACAGCTAAGAACTCAGTGGTAACTGGTAGCCGTGGTGGTATTGTATTGGAGGGTAAGGCAGAAGTTAGTTTACTTGATCTATGGGGTTAACCATGACAGCAGAACAGTGGATAATGTTGGCAAGCAAGGTTTTACTAGCTGCTTCAGTTGGTGCGTTGTTGGCATTGATTGTGATTGGTCTGTTGATATTCTGGTATTTTAAACGCAGCAGCAGACAAAATTTGTGGGCTAAAGTTGATGCAGAACTTGCTGAGTCTGTACGAAATACTAAGTTTGTACAGGGAATCAGAGGTGATAAAGGAGAAAGAGGAGAGAAATTTCGTAGGAACTTGCGTCGCAAGGTGTAGTAAGTAAGTGTTGTACTGTAGTATTTCTTTTAACTAAACTAAACTAAGTGAGTATTAATATGAGCGAAGTAACAGAATCCCCCGACTTTGACATTCTTGATGGTAGCATCGAGGACTTAGCAGATTTACAGACCTACGACCCGTGGCCTGAGGGGACTTACGAAACGTTGTTCGACTGGAGCACCGGCAAAGTCAATGAGGCTTCAGTAGTTCGTTTCGACTTCAAGCTGACCAGCGTTTTGGAACTGGCTAACCCTGAAGCTGAACCTCCNAAAGATGGTTCGATTGCTCANATNTCTGCATTTCTTATTAACAAGGATGGAACTAAATCCGAAAACGGTCAGGGCATGGTGAAGTTAGTTGCACAAGCCTTGCAAGAAACATTCGGTGGTACTACTCCTCGTGAAGTACTGGATGCTGCAAAGGGCGGCAAAGTTGCAGTTACTTTCAAAGTCCGTAGCAAGACTAAAGACGGTGAGACTAATCACTATCAGAAACTGGTTGCATTGGTGCCAGCGGACTAAGTAGTAAGCAGTAGCAGTTAGGGTGGGCTGGAGTCGATGGCAGTAACAGGCTCCAGCCCAACAGTATTTTTATCCTAGGAACAATACAAGTGGTAAAAGAAACAATAAACCAAGGTGTGATACTTGTAATCATTTGGCCAGACGAGGGTAACTATTTATACCGTCTGGCTAATCTTGTATCTGGACATAAGATAAAAGTATTTTCTGGTGAGTTAAGTACAGTTACACAATTAGAATTATTCTGTACTAAGAATGGCATCACTAAGTTGCTTTGTACAAGGCAAGATGTCTTAAGAAAACTACTTCCCCCAGGACGTGAAGCGAAAGCTAACATAAGCAATTATGCTGGCAGTCTGTTTACACTTCCGAATGGCGGCGAACTAGTTATTATCCCCCCACTTAAGCAACTCATTACAGTTAGTTATATGGAATGGCTAATGAAGAGATTTATTAGCAAGCTAACTGCACCTCACAAATGGCGTGTACCGAGTCAGTTTAACTGGGAACTGATACATGGTGCGGCGCCAAGAGATGTATTCAGTGTAATGGGTAGTAGTTATTTAGTTGGTGTGGATATTGAAACAAGCCCACCGATTAAGATAAGGTCCATTGGTTATACTTGTTTGCTTCCTGGTAATAAGTCTAAGTCATTCGTGCTTCCATTGGAAACTATGGATGATGTACATCTAATGAGGCAGCTTAATTTATTGCCAACTCGTAAGGTATTACAGAATGGTAAGTATGACATAGCTTATCTGGCTGCATATCGTTCGCCACTCGTAGCCTATTACCATGATACAGTCAATGCAATGCACGCATGGTACTCAGAGTTACCAAAGGACTTGGCATTTATTCAGAGTCTATTCATTCGTAAGTCTATGTATTGGAAAGACTTGGCAGCTTCGGGTGATGTAATGGAGCAGCATGGTTACAATGCAATGGATACTTGGAGTACAGCAGAGAGTTATGTTAGTTGGTTAGAAGAGTCTCCACCTTGGGCAAAAGTTAATTATGTAAAAGAGTTTAGCCAAGTACCAATATGTCATATGATGGAGATGACTGGTATTAAGCGAGATATGCCAAGACTGGAAAAGGAAGCTAATCTATACCAGCATAAACTGGATACAGTACTGGCAAGAATCAGAACCAGTGTAGGTCATGACAACTTTAACCCATCCAGTCCGGTGCAAACTAAGAAACTACTAAAGACACTTGGACTTAAGAAGATAGAAAGTAGTGATGAGAAAACACTGCAAAGTGCTATGTTATTGCATCCACTTAACGAGCGCATACTTGGTGACATACTCACATATCGAGGTGAACGTAAGTTACTCAGCACATACCTAAGTACTGGCGATAAAGCTAAAGAATTCAGAGGTAGGATACTTTGGTCTATTAATCCTCATGGTACTGACACAGGACGTAAGTCTAGTAAGGAGCATCATTTCTGGTGTGGATTACAAGGTCAGAATATACCTGGTGATGGCCCAGTTAAAGAAACAATGATAGCTGATGAGGGCTATGACTTATATGAATTTGACTTTGCACAAGCAGAAGCTAGAGGAGTGGCTTATTGTAGTGGTGATCTGCATCTAATTGCAGCAGTAGAATCTCCCAGAGATTTCCATAGTACTAATGCCAGTGCGTTCTTTGGTGTACCTTATGAACAAATTAGGCACGACGCAACAGAAGAATATGTAAATCCAGAAACTGGTGAGTTAGTCCCAGCAACTAAAGCCAAGACAGTTGACAAGCATTTACGTAATCTGGCTAAGCGAGTTAACCATGGTGCAAACTATAACATGGGTCCAGGTATGTTGCTTATTACCATGGGTGAAAAGAATGTGCGCCACGCTCAGCAATTATTGAAACTTCCTAAAGAATGGAATTTACTTGGTGTGTGCAAGTACTTACTCGATCGATATGAGATGACATATCCACGAGTTAAAGGAGCATATTATGCAAGGATTAAAGCGGACGTAAGGAATACAAGCAAACTAGTTGGTGCAACTGGTTGGACTCGTTGGTGTTTTGGTGATCCATCTACCTGTAAAGGTGATCTAAATGCGTATATCGCCCACGTAACGCAGTCTCTTAATGCAATGATTTTGGATGAAGCTATACTAAGAGTAAGTAATAAATATTTATTAGATGAAAGAAGATTAGTTAAGTTTATGGCACAGATACACGACAGCTTATTTGTTCAGATAAAAAAGGGCCGTGAGCAGCAAGCAATAGCTGCCGATATTAAGAACCTGATGACTTTCCCAGTGCAGATTACTGACTGTATTGGTAAGTTCCGACAAATGATAGTACCAGTGGACGCAAAAAGACTGGGCTTACGTTGGAGTGGTAATGAGTGATGAGGATTTTATAACCACTTATTTGGACAAGGTAGGATTATCAGAAGTACCAGTTTTCTTCAACAGATGGTCTGCCATAGCTGGTCTTGGTGCTTGGCTTGGAAGAGATGTCTGGTTCAATTTTGGCAACTTCAAAATATATCCCAACATATACGCAATGTTACTTGCAGAACCGGGAGTTAAGAAATCAACAGCAATAAAAAACTTTAAGAAAGTCTTGGCAGCAGCAGGTTATGATAGCTTCGCCGCCGAGAAAACTAGTAAGGAGAAATTCTTACTTGATCTAAGTAACACACCTGAGCCAGGAGCGGAACCATCTGGACTTGCTTCATTAGACCAGAACTTATGGGGCCACGATCTCAGTACTGACTCAAATGTATTTATTTGTGCAGACGAGTTTAATGATTTTTTCGGTAATAATATAAATGAGTTTGTATCTTTACTTGGTGTGCTATGGGACTATGAGGGAGTATATGAAAGTAAGATTAAGAACGGCTCAAGTGTTACTATCCCTAATCCTTGTGTCAGCATACTTAGTGGAAATACCCCGGCAACGTTCTTTAATACCTTTGGTCAGGAAGTACTTGGGCAAGGGTTCTTCAGTAGACTATTGTTCATTCATGCTGACAATCCAGGACGTAAGATATGGATGCCACCAAGTATGAGTGATGAGACTCTAGGTGATCTCAGTAAGAAACTCCTAGATATTAAGAATGTGGCACGAGGTGAGATACAACTTAGTGCTGATGCGGCTGAATTAGTTGAAGCAATTTACATGGATTTCAGTGGACTAGATGATGCAAGGTTCGCTTACTATGTAAACAGGAGGCAAGTGCATTTACTTAAGTTATGTATCATACATGCACTTGCTGATTTGAGTACAGAGATATTGCCTAAACATGTAGTTAGGGCAAATACAATCCTAAGTCATACTGAGTTTTATATGCCCAGAGCATTGGGTGAATTTGGTAGGGCTAGGAACTCTGAAGTAGTACACAAAGTCTTAACGATATTAGAGAACTCCCCTAAAGCAATAACTGGTATGGAATTGTGGGGCGAGATATACTCTGATCTCGGTGGGATTAGTGAGATGGGAGACATCATACAGAACCTAGTTATGGCCGGTAAGATTCAGCAAACTGAGTTAGGTATATTGCCTCTTAAGAAAGTGAAAAAGGAATCTGATTCCAGATTTTATAATTGGTCTTATTTAACTGATGAAGAGAGAGGATTTAAATAATGTCTAATAATGACAACCAAATGGGTAGAAGCCTTACTGGTGCAGCGGCTTATATGGCAGCAATGGGAGCAACTAGTGGCACTGACCCATATCACCCACACCAGAAATTGAGTGGTAATGGGCCACGAGACTTACGAGATGAAGAGGGTACTGCACTCACGGAAGTTAACTACGATGCCCAGCGGCTTGTAGATAACATAGATAAAATAAATAACTGGGGAGTTGAGAGACAACTAACACGGGAAAATGGGTGCACTGCACTGGCTCAGATTAAGAAGTTGCGGGAGGAAGTTGAAGAACTTAACAATGCGATAATTGCATCAGATGAAGTAGAGATTGTGGACGGTATTGGTGATGCAATTACTGTACTGATTCAGATTGCCAGACTCACTCAGGTATCTTTGGAAGAAGCTACTGATAGGGCATGGAGCCAGATTCGTTATCGCAAAGGTAAGATGATCAATGGTATCTTTGTTAAAGATGGAGATGTAGCATGACTAATACTGACACTCCAGACTCCGCTTCATTCCCACCGTTACCTAATTTGCCAATGGCACCTCATGGTTGCAAAGATACTGTGACTTATCATGCTGGGTATATGGATGCTCTGAGAAGATCCAGTATGTTAGTAGAAGCATTACAAAAGATCTACAATGATCCAAGTACTTCACCTGTCCTGAGATCATATATAATAAAGCTGCTTGAAAGGTATTCTGCCACGCCAGAAGTTGGTAAGCCATTTCCAGAACCCAAGGAAGCTACTCCTGAAACAACGGACAAACTTCTTGATTGTGTTAATCTAAAACTGATTGCAGTAGCGGAGCAGTTGGTGAAAGAAATTCGCATCAACTTAAACACAGATAGCATGGTGGAAAGATCTACTGCACTTAACCAGATAGTGATAGCCGTTAAGTCCCTTGCAGGAGTTACTAAACATGACTAATGACATTACTTCGCCACCAGAGTTAGCTAGTTTGCCACTAGTTCGTAATGTAATGGTGGATATTGAAACTACTGCCACCACTCGAAATGCTGGTATCTGGCAAATAGGTGCTTATTGCATCGAGACTGAAGAAGAGTTTATTTGTACCATTAACCCTCTTAGTCTGGTAACTCCTATACGTGGGCATAGCTTTGATTGGGAACTAGAGACTATCCGGTGGCAATATGATAATAACAGAAAGAACTGGTTAGCTGCCTTATCTTTAGACGTCACGGATAATTCTGCATTTGCTGAACATCTGTTAGCGTTCAAAACATTCTTGCGGAATTGCCACTCTGGTTGGCAAACCAAACTTGTTCTCTGGTGCAAAGGTACTGACTTTGATTTTCCAATCCTATCCAATTCACTCGTACTTGAGTGTTTAGGTATCCCATGGAGATATTACCAGTTGCGTGATTTACGCAGTGTAGCAGCAGTAATGGGCCAGGAAATGTCAAGAGAGAATATAAGTCACAATGCTCTTGAAGATGCAATTGCTCAAGGCAAATGGTTGAAAATGCTACTAGGTCAGTTGGGAAAACCAAGGAAGTAAAATGCCTAAACCATATAGCCAAAAGAAGTTTAAGTTTACTGGGGAGATAGATATGTTTCCCCAGGAATTCTTAGACTTGCGAAAGGAAACTATGAAGCACCCAGAACTACTTAAGATGTTGGAAAGTTGTTCTGATTTAGCTGAGTGGTTTGCAACAGTTGGTACCTATGCAGATGTAGTAATTGATGGTATCTTTGATAAATATTCACTAGGAAATCTAAGTGTCACTCTTACGAAAGCACTTTACAGGAAACGAACTAGCTTCATCATTACTGGCAGCACCAGACTTAACTAAGTTACTTAGTTTTGATGAGTCGAAACTCTTTGCAGAAGAACGAAAGCGTCAATTATACAGAAGATATAGGCGGCGTGAAATGTCTTACGCTTATTACCAAATTGCATCGCAAACTCCAATCAATATTCCACTCATGACTGAGCAAGAATTGGTTGTTGCTTGTGACCAAATAAGAATTACATTCAGGAGATTGTATTTAATTAGGGGGGAATCGGAATGTCCGCAACACCAGTACCAGCGGTAGTTAATGGCTACAGGGAATTAACACAGGCAGAAGTTGATGAGATAAACAAACTCAAGTCATTGGAACTAGAGACACTTGATAGTCTTGTTAGCCTCTACACGTTTCATGGAGTCAACATAGATGCTCTTAACTTGGCTGAAGTCAGAATTAAAGAGGGCTTTATGTGGGCAGTTCGTAGTATTGCTAGACCTAACGGAGAATAACTAATGACAACAGAATACGATAGTGGAATTCCACAAGTGCAAGAACTTGCCGAGAATCA
>JGI11643J11755_11778108_pt1 | contig 10109 bp, 12 predicted proteins | sample IowConreferecore_FD_11755 | JGI IMG/M metagenome (IMG submission 11755)
TAGCTACTGCACTAGAAGTTTGCCCAGCCATGTCACCATAGCCAAGAACAGACTTTAATGAAGCAATAGATGTTACACCAATTCCACCACCGGCTAGAGCAAGAACTAAATCAACCCAAGCAGTTCCATCCCACTGCTGAAGTTTATTAGATGCTCGATTATACTTAATAGCCCCAGTAGGAATATTACTAGGATCGCCAGCGTAACATAGAGTTAAAGCATCTGTATCTCGTTCTTTAAGGGCACTCAATACAGTTGCATAAGCCGTAGAATTAATAGGTGTATTAAAATCTGCTGGCATTAGCTTACAGGATTAACGAGACTTTCATTTGTATTTTGAATCATCTCTTTAATCTTCCCTTCTGTAAATTGGACTTGATGATTAAGCTCTTGAATCCTACCAGCAAGACTATTATTAGTTTGAACTAAGGTTTCAATTTGTTTATCTTTTTCGATTAGAGTAGCCTTAAGTTCGCCTAACAAAGTCAGTAGACCAGCATTGATATCCATTAGATTCCTTGATTAGCATTAGCAGCTGCGACTTTAGCCTGGTAATCTGCAATTACTTGGGCTGTCCAAACTGCATTACTGATTTTTTGGAGTCTTAATGGCCAATTACTAACATCTTGGCCAGGAACTAAAATTGTTCTATTATAGCGTTCACCGATTAAGCTACCATCGTCATCAAAAACTCTAATAGCTTCACGAATCTGAAATACCCCATCTTCAAGTATTTCAATTTTATCAATAACTTTAATTTTAGATAATGACATATTATGCAGATGCCGGATAAACTAGAGTAAATCTTACGTAGTCTCCAGCATTCCAAGTAAAAGGCGAAGTATTTGTAAAACCGCCGGGAATACTTGAACCAGTTTGAACTAACACACAGTTTACATTACTAGATTCGGCATTAACAATAAATGTATAATGTCCTACACCAGCATCAGTAGCAATACCAATACCAGTTACCTGAAATCCTAGTGTAGCATCAACAGTAAAAGGTAAACCAAATCTCCACGCATTACCGGCTGAATAACTTGTAGTGGTACCAATAATTAGGAAAACATTTATGCATACTAATCTTCCAACCTTAACATATGATCCGGATAGTGTTCCATTACCTAGGGTAATATTGGTTAGAACAGGAGTATATGTTCCTTCTTCATAATCATCTAGAGTATTAGAATCAGATGAAGCATTCTGGCTAGCTGGAAATTTAATCTGACCTACTAACAAATTGAGTGGATTAGTAGCAAAAGAATTAGCACCAGTGAAAGCGTTAGTAGCATTAAGTTTAGCTAAATTGTTATTATCACTAAGCTCACTAGATGCTGGTTGAGACCAAACTTGATCGCCTCTAAGATATTTACTANNANNAGCNNTNCCACTACCTAATCTAGCAGTTGCAATAGTCCCNTGGGTAAGATTAGCGGCATCTAAACCATGTGGAGTCCAAGCACCACCATAGTCATCTGAATATTCAAATATCTTAGTTGTAAAATTCCAGCGATACCATCTATCTGCCATTAGACGATACCTCTTGCTTTCCAACTAACTGACTTATCAATCCTATTACCAGCACCATCAAGGACATAGACAAAGAAAGAAGTCGGATTGGGAACATCAACAAAGCGATAAATGGCTGTAGCAGGAACCTTAGACTCAACTGTAAGAGTAATTGATTCCACATCCTTGAATACCTTGTTGAAAAATACTTCAGTGCCAGTTGTGTCACTAGCTAAAGCACTTATATTCCCGCTATCAATTTCCCTTTTAACGTCAAGCTTGAACTGTAAGCTATCTACAGAAATAAGAGCCGTATCATCTGTGGCTGCAAACTCAATCTTAATCTTGGCATATTGTAAACTGGAAATAAATAAACTAGTTCCAGTCGTAAATGCACTATAAGTTANNCCATCAGTTGAGTAAGCAATCTTGANCGTAATAGCTACAGAAGGGTCAATTACATTACTTGAATAAACAACCGTTAGAATTGTGTTACTAATCAGCAAACCATAGTCAATGATTTCTTCATAGTAACCAGAGAGCTCGGTTGGTTGAATAAATAACGGATAACCAGCCGTAATTTGATCTTGGGGACTTGCCCATGAATTATCAATAAAATGATCTTCATAGGTCTTAACAATATCAGCACACGCGAATAGCTTACTATTCTCTACATAGCAGTTACTTTTNGTGCCGCTAAAATCGCTAGACCTAGAATCTGATAATTCATAATCAGGAGGCTGTCTTACTTCAACACTGATAGTACTTCCAAATCCAATATTACCAACAATATCAGTAGCTTCAACTGTATATTCAAATACTCCGCTAACTGTTTCAAAGACGGCTTCAAACGTGCCATCCATGGTTCCAATTAGTGAACCATTTTTATATACATTATATTCAGCTAACTGTAAAGCACTAACAGGAATTGTCCACTTAAGAAGTACAAAGTTATCAATTACTGTAGGTGTAATTGTTGGAGCAGGAATCTCTGGGATATTAACTGTAGTGTTTACAGCTACACTAGAAAATGCTCCAAGACTATTAATACCCTTAACCAAAAATGTATGATTACCATAGATTAATGGAATAGTTAAGGGATTAAGATCAGCTGTTCGTGTTGTCGTAGTAAGTAAAATAGTAGCTGAATCCCAGTTTGTAGATGTCCCAAAATTATATCGAATTTGATAACTTACTGCTTCTTCAAGTTCATTCCAAGTTAGNCGTAANTTATTAGTATATAATGTAGCAACTAATCCTGTAACAGTATCCACCCCAGAGTTAGAACCAGTAGGATTAAAGGCTCTATTATTCTGAGGTGGATAAATGCTATAGTAGACCTTGTAGAAGTCACTGGCCATTTTATCGAGTAAGTCATAGAGTCGTGGATCATCAAACTCTATACCACCCAATAACGACTTAATGATACTTTCGTTACTCATTAACCTGGCCTACGTAACCATAAAGGTTTAGCCCATACTGCAATTCTATTAATCACAAAATATTCATCAATAGAATCAACAGAGAACTTAATACTACAGAAATCATCTACAAAATTAATTAGCCGCTCTAATTCTTTTCCTTGCGATGTACTAAGTGAGAGGTTTGGAGGTGTTGATGTTTGAACATCTTGGTGTCCGTATAATCCAACATCAAGATTCCCTGACCCATTGACCTCAACTCTGATTCCACCGAAGTGATTGATCCATCCGATAAGCGAAGTTTTCCACTCAGTTTTAATCCAACTATCAATAGCGTTATCGAAGTCAGAGGTGAGACCAGGCTTAACAGCACAAATCCCGTTAGATAAAACCACATAAAGCGTGGACCTAAAGGTTGTGTCATCTGCATCTCCATAAATAGAAATTGGTGCGGACGGAAACTCCCAAATAGCCCACTTAAATGCTTTTTCGTCTATTGTGCCATAAACTGTAAATGACTTAGAGTAATCAGCTATTAAAAGGTGGCTAATTGAAGTTGCCGTATCTAATGGAACGCTAATGTATAATTTGTGACTAACAGGGTCATCTACAATTTGAACTAGATTGAACTTAGCTTTGTTAATTCTACCCCAAATAGCTTCGATATTAAACGATAATTCCGGCCGTTTTACATAACCCTCAAAACAGATAACACCAGACCTATCTGCAATGAACATTCTATCATTGTTGGTGCCTCTAGCATCTAAAACTGTAGCTACTCCAAAACATTCAGAGCCTACAGATTTATCAATGCTATTTACATTCCAACTTGATGGATCATTCCCATTGTCAGTTGTGGCATATATTCTGTTGCTCTTAAGAAGCACAAGGTTGGTTCTGTGTTCCGCTGCATTCCTGATTCCGGATACAGCTTCTGAGGGATCAATGGTGATAATACCATCAACTGAATTAAATGTTTCTGGTGATCCTTGCTTGGATAATCTGATTGAATGTTCATCGCCATTCGCAGCCCAAACACCTAGCCTACCATTATATATAACAAGACCAACGCCAGCCGGAATAGAAGCCAGATTGTCAATAAGATAGTCGGCGGAATCAGCCAAATCGGAATCGTAAAATGATAGGCTGAGCGAAGTCGTAGTGTTATCGATAATTGTGCCGTCGGGAACAAAGAATAGCTCATAAGCAAATTGATTACCAGTAAATTGATCAACTGGAATTGATGCTGTTGCAAGTAAGACTCTACCCGCAACCCAAGAAGGTCCAATAGGTATATTAGAGACATCGATTTTCTTTCCACCAGTGCTCGTAACCTGAGCAAACACTGTTGGCCCCGGTGCCGTAATATAGCCTGTTGAACTAATATAAGCTACTGCAACTAAATGAATTCCCTCTTCACAATTACCAGCAGTTGCCGAATCTACAGCTGTTAAAGTAAATCCACTAGGAGGATCACCAGCAGCTAATCTTGCTGTGCCTGACCCTTCATATACTAGAACGGACTTAGCAGCAATACCTGAGACGCGATTATGCGGAGTGATATAAGCACGGTTATTATAATTAACCATACTAAAATCCACGAACGAAGCGTCTGTGTAAATAGGATTGTTGGGAAAGAGGCTATCATATAAATTCCCAGAGCTATCCAGAACAATATCTCTTGGAGTTTCATTTAGTCTCTTATACTTAAATGCCCTAACAATATTTTCTTTCTCGAAATGTAATACTGAACCTGAGCGAGTTCTGACTTCTTTCTCGCCGTATTCTACATTTCTACAGTCAGAGAAGAAATCTTTGGGGACTGTATAACCAGATGTACCACGGCTATACAGTCCCCTAAAATCTTCCTGATTTAATGGAGTATGTTCAGGAAGGTTTGCCATCTTACGACTGCGTTCCTACTTTAGTCCAAGTCGGGCTAGCAAGCGTACCAGTATTGATGTAAAGTACGCCATTAGTAATATCGCTCAAAATGCATCCCTTACCAGCCAAACCAGCACCAGTAGTGCCGCTAGTAGGAGCACCAGCATTAACGAGATGAAATACACCATTCTCAGCCGCATCCTTTAGGGCAGCCTGAATATTCGGATTTACAATCATTTAATATACCTCTAACCTTTTAGAATTGAATGGCTGCCTACGAACTCGATTAACAGCCTGGCCTTCAAGAATAAATAACCTTATCAAAGCATCAGCGGCTGGATTAGTTTCGTTAATCTTAATATCAGTAGCCATCTCGATATTCATACCAACATACCTAGCGCATAATTCAGCTGTCCTAGCAGATAGGTACTGTTTGATGACTGGGCTATCAATAGTACTGTTCTCGCTAGTAAAAGTAGAAAGATTCCTCTCATACTCAAGAAGGACTTCCTTATCTACAGAGCAACCAGTAAAGTTAATAGCGTTATTCCTGAAAGCCCAATATTCAAGATATGTCTTACCTGAGTAATCATCAGTAGATTCCCAAACTTTCTCTATCATATCTACCCACTGATTATCATTTTCACCTACAAACCTCTCCCTAAGGCGAATAGGCATTAAGAAATCAGCAGGTAGTGTAAGGGTTAAAACTCCTGCATCTACTGTAATTGCAGATGATTTAACTCTTTGAATCTGAATACCATTAACAGCTAGCTCTTTTTCGAGGTCAGCATTAGCTCGCTTAAGGTAAGGCAACTGGACATCATATGTGTACAGCGATTTAGCCGTATCATTAAGAAAGATTACTGACTCGTCCATCACCTCACTAGCAAGCATTAGAGACTAGCCTTATACGCAGAGTGAAGTACGGTAACTTTATCTCGCAATACCCAATAAGGATCATCAAGACGAATCTCACTGATTGCTCTACCAGCGAGAACGGCTTCAGCTTCATTCACTGCATCAACATATTTCTGGAATAAGCTATTATCAATACTAGCCTCAGCTTTAGCTTCTTCAGTCTTAGTCTCTTCAGTCTTAGTTTCGCCAGTTTCTTCTGGTTTCTTATTAATCAGCTTAGCAAAATCAATGTTCATATTATCCCTTCTTTTCCTCAAGTCCTAACTTAGCCTGCAAAGCCTTATATGCCTCTGGATTAATAATTTCCTTACAGTTTTGGCACTTAATGCTAGTAGGATCAACAACAGCCTTACAATAAGGACAAGTATTGAATTCAGTTGGAATAGGATCAACCCATTCACGCTTAACATTCAATGACCTAGCCGCATGACGCTGAAGATCACTAACAGCAAGAATGTTCTTATTCTTATGCCAATCTGCATCAGCAATATTAATAAGATTACTAAACCATCGATTCTGTCGTTCAGTAGCTCGCTTAAGCTCAGTACCGCAATGCCTAAGAACATCCTCTACTGAAAGCCTGCCTTCTACATAGAACATTCCCGGTCCAGCATCTTCATCAAGACCAATATGGGCACCACAATAATCTTCAACAATACTTCTAGCCATTTCATTCGGGCTAGTAGTAACTCGAAAATTATGTGTTTCCTCAAATGGATTAGGAACAAAGTGCAGTCCTTCTTCCACATGAAGAATAGAAAATCCAATCTTAGGGTCAGCAGCCGGGATATCAAAGGTAAACGGAATCATATGCGGCTTAGTTTCTCGAATCGCATATGGAAGCAAACTCACTACAGTGCAAGCATACTTCATTGGCTTGAATTGATCTCGCGTATCCTTAATAATTTTATCAAGACTTGGGACTGCCATCATTATCTCCGTAGCTAGTAGGAACCGTCACTGCTGTACCATGTTTAAGAGAGAAAGCTAAATCAGGAACATCATTATTGAGGATATCTAAAGCCCTGATCTTCTCCCTCTCAATTGCTTCTGCCTCTTCACGAGCTAAGTCAGCAGGAGACTTAACTACAGCATTAGGATCACCGTGCAGAACAATCCTAACCAAATAATCAACTGCTCGCCAGATTGGAGTAGGGTTACTATTAGCAGCACCAAAAACCCAAACCGGCTCATAACTATATTTTGTGACCTTTTCTAGATAAGGATTGCCAACAGTAGGAAATAACTGTTCAAGCACCCACTTATCATGGCAAAGCTCACCATATTTCTTAACTTCTTCTATACCTTTTTCTGACCTTAGAAAGATACCAGCCTCAGAAAATACCTCAAATTCACCATACCTTTTTTCTATTTGATCAGTGCTCCAGACAACTCTAAATCTAGGTAAATCGCTATCAATATTCTTACCGTACTTTTCGATTAGCTTCTCATTAATATCTTCAATCCTCTCGCTCATAATCTTCTTTCTAGAATGGGGGTAAGCTATTTCTAACCTACCCCCATATCTATTTAACCAGCCGCTGTCAACACAAACGGATAGATAAGAGCACCATCCGAGACAAAGAGCATTGCCTTATTTGCTACAGCTGCCCATGCCTTAGCAAATGGAATATCCTCAGTATCATTTGTGTCATCATAAGCAAGAGTTCCACCAGTAGCACCAGTGCAAGCTCCAGCAGGAATGACTACAAATACACCACGAAATCCACGAGGCAAACGAAATCCAGTTAATGCATTAGCACCACTAACCGGAGTGATTGCACTCGTAATAGGATTGGCAAGAGAAGCAGCGCCAGCAACACTAGCACCAATATTCCTATTCTGCGGAGTACCAACCAGAGCTAACTTTGCAATATCAAAAGTAGGAACCATTAATCTTATTTCCTTTAATTAGATTTTAGAGAGGGGGTAGGAGAGACTCACCACAAATCCCTCCTACCCTACCAATCAACTAGTCAGTCAGCTAGTTGCCTCTCTAATTAGTAACCAGAAGGAACCGTAAGAGCATCAATATAGCTCATTGCAGCCGGATTCTGGTTAAAGATATTGAAACTCACAGTGATATACTGGATTTGTGAAGTCTGAACACCACCAGTAGCACCACGAACTTCAAATGTCTTACGGCCACCAACATCATAAAACTGAGCCTTATGCATTTCTGCACGACCCCAGAGAGACATTGGAAGCATATCAATACGAGTCTTATCCCACATAAACTGGGCATCAATACTCGCACCTGCCATCTGCATTCCATCACCGAAATACAGATCAAGGTTTTCGTCCTTAGCAGTCTTCTGAATAACTGAGACAAGCTGCCCCAGTCCTTCATATGCCTGCTTCTGGCAAGGATGCATGAATGCCTTAATAGTACCAACCCCGGCATTCTTATTACCAACGCGATCACCAATCTTGTTAATAGCAAGACGGGGGAAGGGAAGGGCTAATGCACCAGCCGCATTAACTCGATTTGACCGGATTTCAGGAGTAGTCGCACGGTCAAATGCAAGCCAAGAACCAGTTGATGCACTCGAATTGTGATAGGGAACGCCAAGCAGTGAAACAGGTGAAGCACCCGAAACACCACTAACGACAATCACATCACCAACACTAGCGCCAGTAACAGCAGGAACCTTAATCTGCTTGTTAGCCAGATCATGGAACGTAATCTGAACTTCAGCAGCAGCAGTTCGATTAGTAGTAAGAGTCGAATTATATACGTTAATAGGCTGACCAAAACGGAGAAGCTTAGCTCCGAATCCATCAGTATTCAACGTATAAGTATCAACACCACCAGAAGTGCTAACCGCAGAAACAGTACCAAGGATACCATTTCCACCAGTCATACACAGCGCATTAATCGAACGCCGGAACTCAGGCATAGCACCAGCAATGAGATCATTATAGGCATTCTTAACTGCCTTCTCATTGCTATCAGTTGCCCACTCAACAAGCTTGGACCACTGAATTGCATACTTAAGATGTGCTACTGTAATAGTAGCCTTATCATAAGACGGGCCATCACCAAGTCCCAGATCTCCATTATCCGGATTAAAATGACCAAAGCGGCCACCCGGACGGAGCTTAAGAGGAATACGCATAGCCCGATTAGAAACAGGCTGAGCGGATGCACTCTTTTCCAGCTGAGAATAGAAAGTATCCTCAAGGTCAAACAACTGAGGAAGCTTCTTATTAACACGCTCTGTCTGAACCCCAACAGTCTGGGATTCAGTCATAATCTCGAACTTACCATCAGGAGTGGTAGTAAGAACCTTAAAAATATCATTGCCGAAATACGGCTTAAAACTATTAGAAAACATCTATCAATCCCACCTTAGGAATTTAGAATATCCAAGTCAGTCATTGGCTTAGTAGGTTTACGATCATTACCGCCATTATTCCGGCTCTCAGTAATAACCTTTTTCCTACCAGAATCAACCTTATCCTTGACCTTGCCAGTCTTTTCCTTTGTCTTAGTACCAGTAGCCTCTGAGACAAGTTTCTGTCTAATAGAGGGAGCTAATGATTTAGCACGGGCCAGAGCCGTGGAAACAATTCTGGACTTGTAATCATTAGAAAATCCGTTTTGGCCAGCTTGACGCCACAAAGCGCCCATCTGACGCATATATCGAGGGTCCTTCTCTAACTGACTACGGATTTCAGCAAGAGCTTCCTTGATGATAGTCTTTTTAGTAAACTCATTAAGACGTTCATCCTTATCAAGACCCTCTCTAAGAACAGTTGTAAGCTTACTAAGGTAAGAATTATCAACTGCTGTTCTAAATTCGTTTGTCTCTCGCTCTTGAATCTGCTTTAACTTATCTTCAAGTGCTTTTTCTGTGGCACTCTTTTCAGCTTTAGGCTTGACTTCCCCATCAACAGGGTCTTCAATCTTAGCGTCATCACCAAAGAAATAGTTATGAATCCAAAGAGCAGATTTACCAAGATCAGATAGCTTACCGTCTTTACCTTTACCTTCCTTAAGAGCCGCTCTACAAAGTTGCTTAATAGGAATTGCGGCTACTTTAAGATAAAGGTTATTATCCTGTTCACGAATAGATGGCAGTAAAGCTAATGCAACCTTCTCAAAGGTTTCCTTACTTCCCTTCTCTAGGCTTTTCAGAAGGTTAGTAGGGTCAGCCTTATCGAATAAGTCAGACTCAACCTGATCAAGAATGTTAGCCTTTCCAGCTACAGCCTTGGCTTCTTCAGGATTAGCAAAGATTTGTGAATACTCTGCTTCCCTAAAAATTACTCCACGAACTTCAGGGAACTTCTTGAAAAACTCAGGGAATTCTTTCTTAATTGCACCAACTTCAACTGGAACATCTACACCTTCGTCTTCATCATCATCTT
>JGI11643J11755_11741014_pt1 | contig 9998 bp, 3 predicted proteins | sample IowConreferecore_FD_11755 | JGI IMG/M metagenome (IMG submission 11755)
GCGTGGCGAAGCCGGTGGAATTCAGGCAGCAAAAATCCATCATGATGTAGTGATGTCACCAGCCAAGCCTTTGTATTTTGATAAATATCAGACCGGACCTTCAGGAGAACCGTCCGCTATTGGTGGTTTTAATACAGCGAAAATGGTGTATGATTATGATCCCGTTCCTAAAGAATTAGATAAGGAGGAAGCAAAATATGTATTGGGAGCCCAGGGAAATGTTTGGACAGAATTTATTTCAACCCGTGAACATTTGGAATATATGATCTTGCCCAGAATGCTTGCGCTTTCTGAAGTTTTATGGACACCAAAGGAAAATAAGAATTATTCCGATTTTTATTCGCGGTTGCAAAAACACTTTAAAGTATTTGATGAAAAAGGATATCATTATTGCGCGGGAAACTTCACCGTAGCAATGAAAACTTCATCACAAAATGGAAAATTGTTGGTAACCCTTTCAACTGAAATTCCTGGCGCCGCGATATATTATACAACGGATGGCAGCGATCCGGATGCCAAAAGCAATAAATATGAAAATCCAATTAGCGTTGATTCTTCCTTTACTTTAAAAGCGGTTACGGTTGTTAACGGAAAAGTAATGGTAACAAAACCTATTGAAAAAATACAATAAATAAAGTTATTAGCAATAATAAATTCGATAAAGTTACTATTGTAACAGATAAGAAATTTTCATAGATGTAAAAAATTAGCTCTGATGAATAATGGTTAATAATAGTAGCGCCTCATTCGTTATTAAATTAATATTACGATTATGAAAAAAAAGTTTCTGTTGTCCTTATTATTTATAAGCATTGGATGGTTACAATGCGATCTGATGGCCCAAAAAGTCGGAATGAGTAGAAGCCCTAATATTGTTCTTATTATAGGTGATGATATTGGTGTGGAAGATATTGGCTGTTATGGGAATACGGTAGTTAAAACTCCAAATATGGATAGAATAGCTAAAGAAGGATTACGTTTTACTAATGCATATGTAACTACCAGTTCATGCAGCCCCAGTCGTTGTAGTATCATTTCCGGAAGGTATCCGCATAATACAGGAGCAGCAGAATTACATACAGCATTGCCTGCTGAGGTTTCTATTTTCCCTGAACTATTGAAAAAAGCAGGTTATTATACTGCTCAGGCCGGTAAGTGGCACATGGGAGAAAATGCGAAAAGGGGTTTTGATATTGTTCATGATAAGGGAAAGGAGAATGGGGATGGTGGTGAGGAAAGGTGGCTAACCACTCTTCAGGACAGGCCAAAAGAAAAACCTTTTTTTATGTGGCTTGCCTCCTTTGATGCACACAGACCTTGGGGACCCAATAACTTTAGTGGCCAAAATTCTTCTGAAAAAATAATTCCGCCTCCTTATCTTGCTAATACTCCAAAAACACGGGAGGACCTTGCCAAACATTTTGATGAAATTACGCGGTTTGATTATTACATCGGAATGGTAGAATCTGAACTTAAAAAGCAAGGTGTTTTAGATAATACGATCATCATTATATTAGGTGATAATGGAATACCGTTTCCCCGTGCTAAAACAAGGATATATAACAGTGGCACTCAAACCCCCTTTATAGTTAAATGGAATAATGCTAATCTGAAAAAAGGTGCAAGTTGTCAAAGTTTAATTAGTTCCATAGATATTGCACCTACCTTACTGGAATTGGCCAGTGTGAATATTCCTGCCAGTTTTCAGGGAAAGAGTTTGGTTAAACTGATACAGAATCCTTCACTTGAATTTAGAAATTATGTTTTTACAGAACATAACTGGCACGATTACGAAGCATTTGAAAGAATGGTACGTACCAAAAATTATCTCTATGTTCTAAATTTACGTCCTTCCATGAGCAACCCCGGACCCGCTGATATTACCAGCAGTCCTTCGTTCCAGGATTTAAAAGATGTCAGGAATTCGGGGAAACTGAATGCGGCACAGGCTGATGTTTTTATTTCTCCCCGTCCTCAGGAAGAATTATATGATTGCATTAAAGATTCGATGCAGTTGGTAAATGTAGCTTCCTTGCCCGCATATTCCTCTCAGTTGGAAAAATTAAGACAGGTGATGAAGCAATGGCAAATTGAAACGGACGATTCAGTCCCGAATAATCTCACTAAAGATTGGTATAACCGGGAAAATGGGCAGCGGTTGCCAATTAAACAAGTAAGGGGAGAAATGCCTGGTGGGAAAAAAGCTATTAAAAGTCTCGTCAAAGGTCCGTTCTGATATAATGCAATATTCGAATCGGGTATTCAGGAGATTTAAGGATGCTGTTAAGATTAAAAATTTTATTTTATTATTTTCATTTCCTTACCAAAATATGGACTGAATTGGTAATTAAGGTAACAAATTCATAAAAATTTTACTTTTAAAAGTAGCAGATAATGTGATGAAAAGCCTTTATCCAGCTCTTTAAAATTTATTATAACCATCTTGGTGATTTTATCATGAACATTACTGAATCTAAGCCTGACGAAGGGGATTGTACATAATGTGTCTTTGAGAATATAGGTCAACCTTCAATCTTTGACAGAAATAGCTCAGCAAAAGAAGGTATACATCTTTAAGCTGAAGAGGTGGAATGAAGCAGTTGGAAATTGCCAGGAAACTGAATATTTCTCTTGAAACGGTTAAGAAGCACATGGTACTTGCGTTTCACTTTATAAAAAATCATCTGGGTACAAATAGGAGTTGCTTTTTTTTATTTACGGCACTTTTTTTTGAGATTTTAAAAAAATATTCCCAAATCAATTACCTCTTTTTTACTTTGTTGTTGTCTTAAATAGTAATACAGAAAACTTTTGTAAAATAAATTTTTTGTATCAAAACGAAGCTTTGTGAATGGACCAGGATTAACTTATTTATTTATATTTTTTTTAATAAAAGCGCTACTCCAATTGAAAGAGTGAATTGATGGAATTGCTGATAAAAACTGAAAACGAAGTTAGATAAAACTTTATTAGTTCAGATATGGAAACAGCTCAAAAGCTGAATCAATCTTTTGAATTAATCAGTAGGAATGTCAGTTAGTTTTAGTCATAGAAAAAGTTGGTGTAAACAGTTACAATCTATTTATTACCATTTATAATTATCATTTACTAAACTATTAAAAGAAGCCTTCATGCGAAAACTTTTACTGCTTTGTTTCAGAACTTTTATTTTGTGCAGTATATTTTTAGGAATCATTTCTGAAAATAGTTATGCGGCCACTGTTCATGATACTATTCTAACGGATACTGTCCGAACGGATACTATTGCAAGACCTTTAGATAAATCCTATATGGATTACCAGCCTGCAAAATTAAATATTTTATATGGGGAACAATCTAGAAGCATGCTAGTTCAGTCAGTAGGTTTTTTGGATGGAAAAAGACTCGAAAGTAATCCGGTTACCAATTTAAGTAATGCTTTTGCGGGACAATTGGTTGGATTATATTCAAACACGTCCAACGGTGCTCCGCGTTACGATAATGCCTCCCTGATTATTAGAGGAAGATCTCCTTTAATAGTTATTGATGGAGTTCCCCGTTATAGTGAGGTTTTCAATGAACTTTCCCTTAATCCTGAACAAATTGAATCGGTCACTTTATTAAAAGATGGTCTTTCTACGGTAATGCTGGGTAACAGGGCTATGGATGGTGTATTAATGATAACTACCCGGAAAAAAAGCATCAAACCGGGATCTTTTCTTTCATTTACTGCACAAGGCGGAGTCCAAAACGCAATGAGAATGCGTCAGGCATTGTCTTCATATGATTATGCCTCTCTGTATAATGAAGCAAGAGTAAATTCGGGATTAGCTCCGGTTTACAGTCAGTCTCAACTGGATGCTTACAGGGATGGTACTGATCCATATCTGTATCCAAATATAAATTGGCAAGATGCTATACTTAGGGATAATGCTCCACAAATGCGTTACACATTGAATGCAGGAGGTAATTATACAAATTTAAAATATTTCGTTTCTTTGGATTATCAAAATCAATCAGGCTTATTTAAAGAAGATGCTGCTAACCCTTACAGGACAAATATTAATTACAGCCGATATATTTTTCGCTCAAATATTGAATTGAATGTCAATAAGAACTTAACCGCCTCTTTGAGCCTTTTAGGTAATATACAGGACTTTATTCAACCAGGCGCAGGATATACTTCCATATTTAGCAGCCTCTTAAACACTCCGAGCAATGCTTCCGCCATTTACAATTTTCAAGGCTCTTATGCAGGGACACAGAAATATCGTAATAATCCTTATGCAGAAACAGTAGCCAGTGGTTATTTAAAAAACAACCTGCAATCAGCGGCAGTTAATTTTGCTCTAAAGCAAAAAACAGATAAGTTGATTCGTGGCTCTTGGATTAAGGCTTTATTATCGTATGCCCCTTCTTATGAACAAGCTATTAACCGATCTAAAAACTATAATGCATACAATTATCCGGTTACCGGTGATACCACCAATTATTTGCGGGTAAGCACTATTTCAGAACAATTAAATTCCTCCAGTGTTCAAAACCGTTTTCAGCAGACCTATGTCGAATTATCGACTGGTATAGAGCGTAGTTGGAATAACAATGATTTCTCTGCTCTTATACTTGCCAGCTATGATAACAGCAACGTAATAAATGATTTGAATCAGGTATATCAGGGAATAGCAGCACTCCTTAATTATAGCTTTAATAAGCGCTTTACTTTCGAGGTTGCGGGTGCTTATAGTGCCAACAACCGTTTCGCACCTCGTAAACAAGCTGATTTTTATCCTGGTGCCGGCATCAGCTGGAACCTGCATAATGAAGGATTTTTAAAAGGAAATAAGTTCCTTAATGAATTCAAATTGCGAGTGACTTACGCGAAAGTCGGGAATGCAGATCCTGGGTACTATGTCTGGAGACAAACTTATTTAGGTGGCGCAGCTTATCGTTTTGGTACCGGAGCAACCAGCACTGCCTCGATTACCCAGGGAGCATTCGCAAATCCTGATAGGGTTACGGAAAAAGCTAAGAAATTTAATTTTGGTCTTGACTTCGCCTTTAGTAACAAGCACGGCTGGTTTAGTATAGACTATTATAATAACAGTCAGTATGACCTGCTTCAGACCCGGGGAGAATCTTCCCTGATCTTAGGTAATGAATATCCTCTGGAGAATATTGGTAAAAACAGGTATTCTGGTATTGAGATCAATGCAGGATGGGTAGCCACAAAAGGTAAATTACGTTATTCAATCTCTGGAAATATAACAAGTGCTAGCAGCCGTATACTCTTTAACGATGAGCCTGCACAGCCATATCCTAATATGGCAAGGACCGGTAATTCAATAAATCAGATCAGGGGATATATTGCTGAAGGCTTTTTTGATGCCGGAAACATTTCAGCGCCAAGTCTTGAAGGTTATGTTCCTTCCGAAGGAGACGTAAGATATAAAGATTTGAACGGAGATGGAGTGATCTCGATTTATGATCAGACTGTTATAGGAAACGGCCAGCCTCTTCTATATTTCGGTGCAAATATCGGCCTTCAATTCGCGGGATTTGATATGAATATTTTATTTCAGGGCGTTGAGAACAGGGATATTTTAACTACTGGTAATTATCAGTTCCCGTTTAATAATGACGGCAAAGGTGAGGCTTATACTTATAATATGAACCGTTATACTCCGGCCACAGCTTCAACAGCAACGCTTCCAAGGGTAACCCTTTTTAATGAAGTTAATAACTATCTCACATCCTCTCTGTATGTAAAGGATGCCAGCTATATTCGATTAAAGAACTTTGAGATTGGATATACCTTCAACCCTAATTTATTGCCAACAACTGTAATAAAAGGAGTGCGCCTGTTTGTAAACGGCCAGAACCTTGCCACATTCTCAAAATATAAGGATTCAGATCCTGAAAATTATACCGGCTTGTATCCACTACAGCGAATTTTTAATGGCGGTTTATCAATAAAATTATAAAGAGATCAACATGTTCACATTCACAAGAAAAAATTACACCTTCTTTATTATGCTTTGCGTAATAAATACCTTTCAGCTAGGTTGCCAAAAGGTTGAAAAGGTACCATTAGAAGCAAAAACCGAAGACCTTGTCTATGACGAAAAAGATCTTAACGGTGTTGTTGCAAATCAGGCAATCACAAATTTATACACCTTTTTGCCGACAGGCTTTAACCGGATTGATGGCTCTTATTTAGATGCGGCTACAGATGATGGAATAACTTCCCAGTATGCCAGTAATATACAATTACTGTCAAAAGGTCTTCAAAGTTCTACCCAATTGGTTGACAATACTTTCGGCGATTCATATACCGGTATAAACAGAGCAAGTTTGTTCCTTTCAAAGATCGATGTTGTACCTGTTACTGATGAGACCAAAACACTGTGGAAAGCCGAAGCGAGATTTATCCGCGCAATGTGTTATTTTGAACTGATCAAGAGATATGGAGGCGTCCCTTTACTTGGAGACAAAATACTTACTCTTTACGATGACATTCATATTCCCAGAAATTCCTATGCTGAGTGTGTGCAATATATTGTAAATGAATGCGATTCGATCAGCGATCACCTCTTAAAGGAGCCGGTAACTGCAGTACAGCTAGGGAGGATCACCCAAGGTGCTGCGCTTGCACTTAAATCGCGTGTACTTTTATATGCGGCCAGCCCTTTGAATAATCCCTCTAATGATGTAACTAAATGGGAGACAGCTGCTGAAGCAGCCAAGGCAGTTATTGATTTAGGATATTATGCTTTAAATGCAAATTTCGTGAATGTATTTATTACCCGTAAGGATAAGGAAGCAATACTTGCCTATCAAGATGTAAAGAACCAAGATCTTGAGAGAGCCAATTCACCGGCGGGCTATGTTTCTGATCTTTATACTAGTAGCGGCTCTACCAGCCCTACACAGGACCTCGTAGATGCGTTTCCTACCATCACAGGAAAAGCGATCACAGATCCGACTTCTGGATATGATGCTATGGATCCATATGCTAAGCGTGATCCCAGATTTGATGCTACAATTTTTTATAATGGCGCAGAATGGTTAGGTCGCCCAGTTGAAACATTTGAAGGAGGAAGAGATAAGCCGAATACCGACCAGGTTCAGACAAAAACAGGTTATTACCTGCGAAAATTTTTACCCGACCTTTCAACTGCTTCGAATTATTCTCCTGTCGATCATAATTTTATAATCTTCCGCTATGCAGAAATCTTGCTTAATTATGCTGAGGCCGCGAATGAATCGGGCGATATTGCTGCCAACCGCGCAATAGCCTATACCCAACTCATAAGTCTCAGAAAGAGGGCAAAAATTATTGCGGGTACCGGGGCTTTGTATGGACTAAAGCCTAACATGAATCAGGTTGAAATGCGTGAGGCCATAAGGCTTGAACGTCGAATTGAAATGGCATTCGAAGAACAACGATTCTGGGACGTCCGCCGCTGGAAAACTGCGGAGATCGACTTCAATAAAACATTACAAGGAATGGAAATCACTCAAATAGACGCAAATGCATTTAGCTATCAGGTAGTAAATGTGGAACCTATTGTCTTTATCGCCCCTAAAATGTACCTATATCCAATTCCTTTCACCGAAGTAATATCAAATAATGCGCTTACACAAAACTCAGGATGGTAACCGATATAAATCCGATAAATTAAATCATATGAAGTATATATATAGAATATTAGCTATGCTCATAATGTTGTATGGTTCCCTGTCAGTCCAGGCACAAAATCGTACCATCAGCGGAACTGTATCTGATGCAGGAGGGGTACTTCCGGGAATCTCAGTTATAGAAAAAGATATACCTTCTAACGGTATAAGCACTAATGGAACAGGACAATTCAAAATAACCCTAAAGGGTAAAAGTAATGTGCTAATCTTCCATGGCATCGGTTATTTAACTCAAGAGATATCTGTTGCAAAGGAGCAAAGTGTTGAGATTACTATGGTTTCCTATTCAAAAAACATGGAAGAGGTGGTAGTGGTAGGTTTTGGTACACAAAGAAGGATTGATGTTGTCGGATCTGTTAGTACGGTAGGCAGAGAAGCAATTCAACAGACACCTTCATCGAGTCTCCAAAATACGCTCACTGGTAAATTGCCTGGCTACTTTTCCCAGCAAAGAAATGGTCAGCCCGGGGCTGATGGAGCAGACTTTGTTATTCGCGGTGTAAATACTTTGGATGGGGGAAACGTCAGACCTCTTATCCTTGTAGATGATATTGAATTCAGCTATGAAGATTTTTCAAATATTGACCCAAATGATGTAGAATCTTTAAGCATTTTAAAGGATGCCGGATCAACCGCGGTATACGGGATTAAAGGCGCTAATGGTGTAATTCTGGTTACTACAAGAAGAGGAAAAGTGGGCACTCCCCAGATAAATTTTCGAACAGAATTTGGGATACAGGTGCCAACCCACATTCCGCAGGTACTGAGCTCTGCCGATATGGCTATCTTACGTAATGAGGCTCTGAAGAATGATGCTTTCATTTCAGGCGGTTCTTATCTGCCAGAATTTACAGACGAGGATATCGAATTATTTCGGAACGGCAGCGATCCTTATGGGCATCCTGATATTGATTGGTACAAAACATTATTTAAGAAAGCAGCACCCACTACTAATTCTAACCTGGATTTATCGGGGGGGACCGAGACTGTAAAATATTTTGTTTCGATAGGGTATGAGAACCAAAAAGGTCTTCTGCGCGATTTCAAAGCTGCCGATGTAAACAATAGCTATAATTTTAACCGCTATAATTTCCGTTCAAACCTGGATATAAAGGCAACTAAATCATTAAGCTTCAAGTTAGATGTATCCGGGAATAACACGGTTACAAACGCACCCCGGATGGGAAGTATCCCTTTCGGCGATATCTTTAATTATGAAGATCTGAATCCCTTTGCGTATCCTGTTTATAATCCTGATGGTAGTTTTGGTTCTTCTAATCCGTTGAAACCTGAAGCTAACACTAATATTGTGGGGAGAATTGCAACTGGGGGATATAACAGAGATCGGCAAAACCTTCTTAACCTGAACCTTTCGGCTATTGAAGACTTAAGCTTTATAACCCCAGGCTTGAATGTTAGGGTAACAGCCTCCATTGCAAACCAGCATCAATCCAGGAGATCTTTGACTAGGACGAATTTTCCTTCCTTTTATTATAACCCTGAGCTTGATACCTATACTCCCAGAAATGCGAATATTTTTCGGCTGGACCCATATGGTTTAGCTTATGATGCAGGAAATCCTAGGCGACAAACCGGCCTCCAGGTTCAACTTAATTACAAAACGTCATTTAATGATCATAACCTTGCTGGATTAATTGTAGCGAATCAATATTCTAAACTAATTAGTGGTGCAGGGGTAACCAATTATATACCTTCCAATTCGAGAGGGATCTCCACTCGCTTGAGTTATAATTTTGAGCGTAAATATATACTGGAGGCGACTGGTGCTTATAACGGATCTGACAGATTTGCGGCATCCAGGCGTTACGGATTTTTTCCCGCAGGCCTCGTAGGATGGATCGTTTCAGAAGAGAATTTTATGAAAGATAATTTACCCGCGATCAGTCTTCTAAAATTCAGAGCATCCTATGGATTAACAGGAAGTGATGATTTGAGGGGCTTCAAGAATTCTTATGAAGAAATATATGGACGCGGCGGGGTCGCTTCTTTTGGTGAGAGTAATGTTAACGTAACTTCCATCGTTCCCGGCTCTCTCTCTAATGACCAGGTAACCTGGGAGAAGGAGCGTAAGTTGGACTACGCAGTGGAATTTGGATTATTATCCAACAAAATATCTGGTTCAATAAACTTTTTTGATAACCATCGTTATGATATATTAAGTAAGAAGAACTCAATTCCAACTTACTTTGGAATACCGGACAACGAGCTTCCCCCATTGAATTATGGTATTATGCATAATAAAGGTTATGAAATTGAACTCTCATATTATGGAAAGATTGGCAGGGAGGTAAGTTTTAATA
>JGI11643J11755_11777947_pt1 | contig 9996 bp, 6 predicted proteins | sample IowConreferecore_FD_11755 | JGI IMG/M metagenome (IMG submission 11755)
AATGGTGAATGGGTGAAGGAGGAATTGGTATAATTGATTTTGTTGGATAATAATTGTGAAACTAAAAAGCGTGTGTGACGGCAAGTGTGTCAAGATCAATAAAGGAATCAATAAGCCGAGTAATTATGTTGTTGCTGCGGGCAAACATTACTATCATAAAGATTTTTTGAAGTCAAAAATGAAAATCATTTTTTTTATGTAGGTTTAATACTTAACAAAGAAATTATTTTTTGAACAGCGATGATTTAAAAGGCGAAACTGAATTATTAAAACTCATTTCGCAAGGTGATGAAAAGGCCTTTGCCGGTTTATTCAACCATTACCGCCCCATAATATTTACAACTGTTTTAAGATTGACAGATTCCATTAGTATATCTGAGGAAATTGTACAAGATGTTTTCTTAAAGGCCTGGTTAAAGAGAAATGAATTACCCTCTATTAGAAATATGGGAGGTTGGCTATATACCATTGCCTCCAATCTTACTTATAATGCATTACAAAAAAATGCACGAGAGAAAAGCAAGTTAATACTAATGAATAAGTATCCTGATTCAGCTAACTTTTACACTAATGAAGACCTTTTGGTTAATAAAGAATTTGAGACAATACTGAAACAAGCTGTTGACAAACTCCCGGCTAAACAAAGGCAATCATACAGGTTAATAAAGGAGGATGGGTTAAAAAGAAATGAAGCAGCAGCCCAAATGAATGTTTCGCCTGAAACTGTAAAAGCAAACCTGGATGCGGCTATGAAAAAAATACGTGCATATATTCTTTCAAGAATTTTACAATGGCATTTGATATGGTTATGCTTCCAATTTAATTAATTTTTAAAGGCTTTACCCCCAAACTTCTTGTTTCATTGTCTATATGAACAGGTATACTATATGCAGGAAAAAATAAAACATATTTACAATCTCTGCCTAACAGGCAAAGCCACTTCAGCTGATAGAGAAGAACTAGCCAGACTGCTTAGTTTGCCGGAAAACGAATTATGGGCAAAGGATTTTATCCGCCAACAATTTGAAGAGATTAATAACATAACGGATATGCAACCAGAATCTGCCAATGCAGTTTTGGAAGCAATATTTAGCCTAAATAAAAATGATAATCATATTTCTCCTGTAATTCCCATGCGTAAAAAGAAGTGGGTAAGTACTGTAGCTGCTGCTGCCATACTACTGGTTTTATTTGGTTCTGTCGGTTATTTCTTTCTGTTTGATAAACCGGCTAAGGATATTGTGAATATAGAAAAGCCAGGTAATTTATACCCTGAAAATGATATTGCACCAGGTTCAGATAAAGCCATTTTAACGTTGGCAGATGGATCAAAAATTGAATTGGATTCTGCTGCAAAAGGTGCTATTACAACTCAGGGTAGTGTAACAGTCATCAACTTAAATGGACAGTTAACTTATAACAATAAAGATCAATCAGGCAAGAACGTATTGTTCAATACAATTACAACTCCGCGTGGTGGCCAATACCAATTAGTACTAACTGATGGAACCAGGGTGTGGTTGAATGCAGCTTCTTCATTAAGATACCCAACAACTTTTGTTGGAAATGAAAGAAAAGTGGAAATGACTGGGGAAGGCTATTTTGAAGTAGCACATAATGCTCAATCACCTTTTAAAGTTTCTGTAAATAATGTAGAGATTCAGGTATTAGGAACCACTTTTAATATCAATGCTTATATGGACGAAGCAGGTATCAAAACAACTTTACTTGAAGGATCTGTGAGAGTATTGAGTGGAGATAAAAAAGTAATTATTGCTCCTGGTGAACAGGCTAATATTAACAAAAATTCTGATAATATTTTTATAAGCAAGAATGTAGATATAGAAGGGGTTGTAGCCTGGAAAAATGGTATTTTTTATTTTGAAAATATGCCTTTTGATGAAATGATGAGACATCTCTCTCGTTGGTATAACCTTGAAGTTGAATATGAAAATGGAGTACCGGATATAGAGTTTGGCGGAAAGATGGGCCGTGATGTTCACCTGTCTAAAATTCTGGAGTTTTTTAGGAAGGTAGGCGTTCAATGCAGACTTGAGGAAAATGAAAAGAAGCTGATCATTAGCAGAAAATAAGAGCGCCTTCAAAAAAATTATAACAATTATTGTTATGTATGAATTCGTTTGAAGTAATTCTGACGTGATTCAACGCTATAAGTATTTATTAAAACCAAACTAGTACTGAGTTATGCAGAAAACAACTCTCCGAATCCGGCGTAGTGTAACCTGGCTGAAGGAAATGAGATGCAGGAAATTTCTTAATGCTGTACAAACTTCAAATCAAGTCCATGAAATTTCGGTTGATGAAAAAGGCAGTGGATTTCTAAATCAATTTTTTCCTTGTAAACAGCAAATGCTTTTGATAACCAAATTTTCAACTTGTATCCTGTTGGCAATTTGTCTACATCTGAGTAGTAAAGCCGAAGCTCAAACNATTACAATAAATGCAAAGGGTGTTCAGTTAAAGAAGTTTTTTCAGGTAATAGAAAGCCAGACAGGGTACCTGGTATTATATCCAAAAAGAATTTTAAATCAAAGCAAACTGGTTAATTTAAATGCCGTTAACATGCCATTGAAGGATGCACTGCAAATTGTATTGATAAACCAACAATTTGATTATTCTATTGATAATAAAACAATACTTATTTCAAAAAAGCAGGGAGATCCATCGTTGACTTCTATTAATGCTATTACAGAAATAAATGCTCCTCCGGTAGATTTAAAGGGTAGAATTGTTGATATAAATGGTGCGGCAGTATCGAACGCAACATTGTCAATCAAAGGATCCAATACAGCAACTTCCGCAGATGTGAATGGTAGGTTTTCGTTGTCAGCATTACCAGAGAATAGTAATATAGTGGTAACAGCTGTTGGATTCCAACCAATTGAAATTGGATTTAAAGATGGTATTCCTTTTTTAAAATCCGGACCGGGAGAATTAATAGATGCTGCCAGTGGAAATGTAACTATAAGATTAGAGTTATCTACTGTAAACCTGCAGGACATTGTGGTAACAGGATATTTTAATCGCAAGAAGGAAAGTTTTACCGGAGCTTCTGTATCCTACACTGCCGATGAACTTCAAAGAGCAAATCCTGTAAATATCCTTACAGCTTTAACTATTTTGGAGCCATCCTTTAAAATGATTGAGAACTCCATTGCCGGTTCTAATCCAAATATTATTCCCGACTTTGTGGTAAGAGGGGAAGCCAGTCTTCCGAATATGGAAGGAGATTTTAAAGGGAATCCCAATAATCCCATTTTCATTCTTGATGGATTTGAAGTTTCTGCCGAACGTGTGTTTGATCTGGACCCTATTCAGGTTTCCTCAGTTACAATATTAAAAGATGCGGCATCTACAGCTATCTATGGTTCAAGAGCTTCTAATGGGGTGGTGGTCATTGAACTAAAAAAGCCAGAATCTGGATTGATCAATGTTTTTTATAATGCTGATATATCCTTTACAACTCCTGATTTAAGAGATTACCAATTGCTGGATGCAACACAAAAACTGAGTCTTGAAAAAGCGGCAGGCTATTATGATTTGACAGGACAGGTATCTGAGGATGAAAAGCGCCAGGATGAATATAATGATAAACTTAAATTAATTGCCAGGGGTAATAATACTTACTGGCTAAATAAACCATTGCAAACTGCAATTGGCCAGAAGCATTCTTTATCCATGCAGGGAGGACAATCTTCTTTACGATACTCTTTGAATGTGAATTATGAAGAAGCTAAAGGAGTAATGAAAGGATCATCCAGGAATAAAACCGGGGTTAGCACAATGCTTCAATACCGGCATAAGAATATAACATTTCAGAATACATTATTATACGCAAATGTAAAAGCTATTAATTCACCATACGGGGAGTTTTCTCAATATTCACGTATAAATCCTTATTTCAGGTATGATGATGATCAGGGTAATTATCTGAAAAGCTTTGCAACAGGCTCATGGTGGCTTAATTTTCCAAACCCGCTATATAATATCGGATTGAATACTGTTGATGAAACATCTTATAATCAATTCATCAATAATTTCAGTCTTGATTGGTCAATTACACCAAAATTTAGATTACAGGGTAATATATCCTTCAACCAGAAAAAAGAGGAAGGGGTAAATTTCAGACCCGCGGATCACACTGATTTTCTTTCTTACAATATCCCTAGTGCTCACAGAAGAGGACAGTACAGAAGTTCAGAAGGAAAAGAATTTTCTTATGATGGTAAGTTGCAGTTGAATTATTTCAACAACTTTGGTAAGCATGTGCTGAATACAGGTATAGCTACTAACATACAAGAAGTGCAGGGAGAAAATTATGGTGTAATAGTTGAAGGTTTTCCGGCAGACAGACTTGACTACCTGATTTTCGGCCTTCAATATCCAGAAATCAGCAGACCCACAGGAAGTGATAACATCTCCCGGTTATTAGGAGTGGTGAGTAGTACTAACTATTCTTATGATAACAGATATCTGCTTGATTTTTCCTTTCGTACAGACGCTTCTTCAAAATTCGGAATAGATAACAGGTGGGCTCCATTCTATTCAGTTGGTGCTGGATGGAACATGCATAATGAGAAAGTGTTTGAACAGTTTGATTACATTAATAAGCTTCGTCTGCGGGCATCTTATGGTATAACTGGTTCACAGGCTTTTAACCCATATCAGTCAATGACCCGCTATGAATATTACATGACGGATATCTACAATTATTTAATGGGCGCTACAATGAAAGCCCTCGGTAATAATTCACTTAAGTGGCAGCAAACCCACCAGATGAACATAGGCATTGATTTCGCTTTTTTAAAACGATTTGAATTAACAGCAAATTTTTACAAGAATAATTCAAAAAGTCTTTTGGCTGATATCACACTTCCTCCATCACTTGGTTTTTCTGTTTTTAAAGAAAACGTTGGAGAATTACTTAACAAAGGAATTGAGGTGAATTTAAAAGCGACAGTTGTTCAGAATAAAAACGCGTATGTAAATGTCATTTTCGGAGCCATTAAAAATACTAACACGATTGAAAAAATCTCAAATAGCCTAAAGTCGTGGAATGATACACAAGACACTACTTTGTCCAATAGACCAAGAGTAAGATTTATTGAAGGAGAATCCATTAATACTATATGGGGTGTACCATCAGTTGGTATTAACCCGGCCAATGGTAAAGAAATATTCTTAAGACCTGATGGTAGCAGAACNGATGTCTGGCATCCTGGTTATCAGCAACCGATTGGAGTTAGTGATCCTGATTTTGAAGGTAATGCTGGATTGAATGCAGGCTATAAGGGATTCTCACTTAACCTTTATTTCCGCTACCGCAGTGGAGGACAGATGTACAATAGTACATTGGTTGAAAGGGTTGAAAATGCTGATAAAAGATATAATACCGATATACGNGTACTGGAAGAAAGGTGGCAGAAACCTGGTGANATTACTCTCTTCAAAGACATAGCNGATAATGCTATAACACAGGCGACTTCCAGATTTATACAGGATTATAGTTTCCTTCAACTTTCCTCTATGAATGTATCATATGATTTTGCCAAATCACTGATCAGCAAACTAAGTATGAAAAGCGCCAGGTTATCATTTTCGATGAATGATGTTTTCCGTGTTAGTTCAATTAAAATAGAAAGAGGAACCAGTTATCCTTTCTCAGCCAGTTTCAGGACTTCATTAAGGGTTATGTTCTAAAACCTGGGATTTTGATAAAAAAGAAATTGATTTGATTTTTTATTATCAGTTCAAAAATATGAGAATGAAATATTTATTTATAACTATCATTTTATCATCAGTTGTTTTTTTTAGCTCCTGTAAAAAGTGGCTGGATGTAGACCCCCGAACAGTTGTTAAAGAAGAAGAAATATTCCAGGATGATCAGGGTTTTCGCACAGCATTATTTGGAATATACACTAAGATAGCTTCAAGAGATCTTTATGGAGCAAACCTTACAATTGGTTACCTGGATGTTCTGGCGCAATATTACGCTGTTGAATCCAGCCAGCATTCCTTTTACAGTTACAGCCAATATAATCATGCAGAAAGAAGATCTATCCCCGATGCCATTTGGAGAACTGCCTACAGTGCAATTACAAATTGCAATAACCTGTTGCAACATTTGGTGGGAAAAGAAGCAATGTTTAGTATGGGCGAATACAAATTGATCAAAGGAGAAACTCTGGCACTAAGGGCAATTCTGCATTTCGATGTATTAAGAATGTATGCACCATCATATAATGTAAATCCTTCCGGTTATGGCATTCCTTATGTTGACAAAGTATCCAATCAGCCTTTCCCTCAGTTAACAGTAGAAGAAACACTTCGTGCTGTAAAGGCAGACCTGGNAGCTGCATTGGCTCTTTTAAAAGAATCNGATCCATGGTCATTACATTATGATGGNATTGCTGGTCCTATTGCAGATCTTCCTAACCATCTAAGTTTCCGCGTGGAAAGAATGAACTATTATGCTGTATTGGGTACACTTGCTAAAGTGAACTTGTATATGAATAATAAGCAGGAAGCATATAAGAATGCATTTGAAGTTCTTGAAGCTAAACCATCCGGAATTTTATTCTCACTCTTTACTAACAAATCATGGGATAATAGTGATCTCTACTTTAACACAGAAGCTTCTGCAAATTCAAAATTAATTGTTCCTCAAGGTAGAAAAAATGAATATTATGAGACCAGCTTGTATGGTTCCATTGATTCCAGGTACAAAGACTGGTTTAAATACTACCCGGGAAGCAATGAAGAGTATATGAGTAAATATATGAGGTCAGTCCCACAAAACGGCAATCCACCTAATATAATTCTATTGAGATCAGAGGAGATGTCCTATATCCTGGCTGAAACTGCCACAACTGAAACGGAAGCATTAGCAGAATTAAACAGGATAAGAGCACGATATGGGATTGGAACAGCACATAGGCTAGTAGAAGGTGTTGCAGTTTTGGATGAAGAAATTATGAAGGAATATAGGAAGACTTTTATTGGAGAAGGACAATTTTTTTATTACCTGAAACGAAAAAAAATTAATCCAATTCCATATTCCCTGATAGGAGATGTAGCGAAAGCTTATATACTTCCAATACCAGAATTGGAAAAAGAATTTGGAAATATTAAACAATAAAAAGATAAAAATGAAATGTCTCTTTCTCTTTATAACCACCCTGGTCATACTAACAGGTTGTAGTCGTACCAATACTGATTTATTCGATGATAGTCCCAGTATTTATTTTGATGGTGACCTTGAAATAGATTTCACATTTGCGAAACATAAAACTGATGAAGTGGTAATAAGGATTCCCGTTGAAATCGGAGGTTATAAGAATTCTGTTGAACGCACATTCAATCTGCAGATAGTAGAAGATAGTACAACCGCTATTAAAGGCGTTCATTATGAGATAATGATGCCTAAAATAATGATGCCTGCCGATTCATTTAAAGTCCATATTCCCATTAAAGTTTTCAATAGCGATCCTTCTCTTAAATCAGAAAAAGTACGTCTATACCTGAAGCTTCAGCCTAATGAAAATTTTGTTTCAGGTATATACAACAAGCAGGAATTAAGCCTGTATATATCGGATATTCTTTTGAAGCCTTCCATTTGGGATAATGTTTATTCAGGATTCTTCGGTGTATATAGTGAGGCAAAACATAGGAAGATTCTTGAAATATGTGATATCGTCGAAATCCCCGATGTATACGATGGCGGTTCCTATAATTATAAGTGGGATGCCTTTGGACGGGCAGTTAATAATTATTATAAAGCCTTCTATCCGCAATATGATGAAAATAACCAGGTCATTGAACCATGGATGTAGTTAATTAAAAAAACACAACGAAATGCTTACAAAAAATAAACTGACACTTTTTCTTCCACTCTTGCTTTCGTTTTTCCTTGTTTGCTGCATGAAAGAAAAAGGTACTTATATACACAAGGAAATCAATGAAGTTGAAATTGATACAGCTGGTTTTGTAGCCCAGATAACTGTCCAATTAGGACAGCAGTTATTGCTAACTCCACAGTTGAAACAGACGCAGGAACAAGATGAAGGAAACCTTGAATATGTATGGTATTGGTACAAATTTGGTTTTGTACAAGCAGATACACTTGGTAATACCCGGGATCTTAAATATACAGTACCAATGGGCACTTCTTTAGGGCAGTATACTACTGTTTTCAAAGTATACGATAAAAAAACAGGTGTTTTTTCAAAAGAAATTGTAAATGTAAATGTTACTGCAGCTGCATCAGAAGGGGTTTTAGTTTTAAGTGATCTTAATGGTGATGCAGAAGTTGGAATTGTAAATATCGCTCGCAATTATATTGGAAGCCTGTATTATGAAGCAAATGGTTCTCACCCTGGCAAAAACCCGGTAAGTATTGGCTTTATAAAAACAAATGCAGTCCCATATCTGAATGCCGTAGTCATTATGTGTGATGACCAGGAAGGTGGGGCAATTACCCATCATATGGATTTTGTAAAAACCTATGACTATAAGAAATTCTTCTTTGTGCAGCCAGAGGTAATAAAACCACAACGATATTATAATGGTATTACAGGTCTGGATGCCCGTTATGATTTTATCATCAATAATAATCAGTTGCATGTCAGAGAATACAGGAATGCACAGAGAACAGAAGAAAAAACCTTTTTTAAACCAGCACTTCCTCCATTGGATATCAAAGTATCAGAATCGGCAATAGTAAATGGAACATCCCTGTTATTTTATGATAATACAAATTATAAGTTCATGATGGTGGGTGTTGCCAGTCTGCAATTTCTAAGTAAAAGTTTTATCCCTGTTTTTGTTGGAACACAGGATCCTGCAACTATGCCATTTAACCCCGACAACGTTGGCCTGGAATTAATTCATATGGCTCCGGGTTGGAAAAATTATGGGTATGGCATTTTTAAAGACCCACAGACAAATAAATTATTCCAATTAAGTTTTTCAATTTCTTCATTAGCATTTTCCACCCCGTTTTCGTCTTATTATAAACGACCAATCAACAATGCACCAGGCATTGAGGAGGCTACTGATTATGCATATTCCATCAGGGATCCGTATATTTTTTATTCTAAGGAAAATATTTTGTATAAATATGATATAGAATTTGATCAGAGCCAGCCTATCTATAACCTGGATACTGTAATATCAGGTAGTCAAATTGATAAACTGTATATGCGTTATTATGCCGGTCAAACTACTTATAGCGGTAAACTATATGTGGCTTCTTCAGAGAAAGGAATGAAGGGGAAAAATGGTAGCATTAGTGTTTTGAATATAGATAGGAGCGGAACAGTAGAAAGAATTGATTCAGTATACCGGAATGTAAGTGGGAGAGTCGTAAGTATGGACTATAAATTTTAAGTCATTAAAACAATTAGTATGAATAAATATATTTTATTTTTAGGAATCATCTTTCTTACATATGGTGCAGGAGCGCAGAAAACTACATTGAAATTTAATTTTAATGATAGATCAGAGAAGCTCCAGATTCAAATAGGGGATGAAAAAATTTACATTGAACCTGGGAAAAAGGGGAAAGCAACATATAAAGCAAAAATAACTTCACCCCAATATATTAAAATCCTAAGGATACCCAGTCGTCCTGAATTGCTTTATGTTTATCCGAATGATAAGTTAGAAGTAAGTATTGCCGGACCAAATTATGGGGATCTTGAATTCAAAGGAAAGAATGCTGCATTAAATGCCTACCTGGTTGATCCCAAAAGTATTGTATTAGGCGGTGGATTAAATTTTGATGAAGCAGGTTATACAGATTTTTTAAAAGCTAAAGTTGAGGAAAGAATAGCAAACTTGAAGAGTTTAGGTTTCACACAGGATTTTATAGAAAAAGAACAAAAAAGAATAGCTGTAAAAATTTATACATCCATGGTTGGTTACCCGAACATCAGAAGACGTACAGAACGGGGATATAAAGCTTCAGAATTTTAT
>JGI11643J11755_11758645_pt1 | contig 9907 bp, 18 predicted proteins | sample IowConreferecore_FD_11755 | JGI IMG/M metagenome (IMG submission 11755)
GCAGCCTTAAACCCTTCGTCGTCACGCTTCCGATCGGGGGAGCGCCACTGGATATGCTCGAACCACATCGCCCAACGACCGACTTCCTTGTCCGTCCGGAGGGTATACTTNCCTTCCTTNAGNCGCTCAGCCAGNTCAGTANNCGANGTCGGGGCATCGTCGTCATACAGACCGAACTTCTGCTCCAACGGATCACGCTTCGTGTGGTACACTTCACTAAGACGCTGCGTAAGATACTTCCGCTGATCCTGAGTCTCAGAGGTCTGAGGAGCGGTCACGACGTTAGCAGTTGCGTAGTTCATGGGATTATTCCCTTTTTCTTGATTGACCGACCAGTCTGGGATGGCGTATCCCGGAGGCATGGGCGGGGCAGCTTCACAAGTGCCAAAAGAATAAGTTACATCTCCAGAGGATGAGACTGAAGGCCAAGAGACTGTATGACTGTGTCCTACATCGTAAACTTGATTTGCAGGAGGTTGGGCATTGCAGGGCGTGCAATAATTTGCAACAATTCCTGCAGTCACATTTGAGACTGTAGTTTGCTTGTATTCCGCTGGTCCTGTCGCGCAGTTCATTGGTTCTGTCTTTCCGTATTTCTTTTTCATTATTCTGACATATTCGTGGAAGTTTTTACGGGCTTCGGGACGTTTCTCTCCGAAGAATTTATAGCGGATTTCTTTATATTCAATCCAACTTAACATGTTTCACCAAAAGAAAAGCCGAGAGCGTTCAGGTGGAGTCCCTGTTTACTACTCTCGGCTTAGTTTACCAGAGGGATCTATGGGGTGGCGATCACTCCGGAGTTAGTGGATCGTCGGCTCTTCATCCTGAATGAAGATCTTCTCACCAACCTTAGGCTGGCGGACACCGTCGATGTAGACATCGCCCTCGACGATCGGGATAGAGATCGTACCATCGGCGTGAACAACCGCAGCGTCAGGCTGCTTGTCCATCGGCTGAAAAGCCTTGTCAGTATTGTCGTTCATTGTTTTTCCTTATTGGGTCGAAATGACCTAATTAAATCTTTCTTCCAAGAACTGCGCTGCTTCAGCCCAACGTGAAAAGATATACTTCTCGCATTTATAGTCAGTAAACTCTTTGTCGCCTCTGGGCTCCTGCCAACTTTCTTCAATGAAGAATCCATTATTAACAGGTTTAATCTCAACACTATAACTATCTTTATACGATTTCATTTAATCCTCTAATGTCTAAGCGCAGAAGCATTAGACCATGAAATATTCGTTATGTCAAGTCGTTAACTATGACCTCTTGGGTTGCCGTATACGATTTGCGTGACGAGACTTAACACGAGTTGGTACGTTCTTAAGTCGCCCAGTACGGTGGGAGCCGACATGGTCAAGCTCTTTTCCGTCACCTTTATGTACACGTCCGTCACGCTCAGCTTGACGACGTGCACGATTTCTGTCTGCACGTCTCTTCTTTTGCGCTGGAGTTCCGTGGTATTCATCGTACTCCTTCCGATAGTCCCTTTTACGTTCAGCCATTTGAGGTCTTTCCGACAGCTCCTTTTTCTTTTGTGATATTGAGGCGAACCATGTCCGCAGTGAATTCCATAGTGACTTCTTCGTCATCGTTAATTATTGACAGAGCACGAAGGTGACTCTCAGTCGCAGACGTTGCATGCGCCAGAGGTACTTCAATTACTCGGCCGCTCTTCTTCCTCGGTTTGTAATACTTGCTTGCGGAGGTCATCGAGAGCTTCCTTCTGTTCGAGAGCTTCGAATTGATACCGTCGAGCGACAGCATCTGCACGTTCTAATGAACTAAATTTATCTTTCTTGAACTTCAGTCGTCTACGATCCGCACGACTTGTAGGGTGTCTTGCTTTAGTCATCGAATTCTATTGGAAGCACCTCCGGTAGCTTTATGTAACGAGTTTCAACTAAGTACTCAAGGCATTCTTCTTCAGTCTTGTCGTTTAGTTCTATTAGTTCTTGAAGAGAGTATGCCTCAAGCACAGTACTGTAGTTCACCCTATAAACCAAGCAATCACGCCAGCTAGGGCGACAGTAAGCATAATACCAAAACCAGCACCCATAATGAGGTGGCTGTACATTTCTTTTCTAAGTTCAGACATCCTTTTCTCTACGATGTAATCGTCATCGTCGTATAGGTCTTCGGGGTAGTTAGGGTTCATTATCCTTTTCCAATCGTGTTCTGACATTATCTCTTTCTTCATTAAACAATGCTACCCAGCAGAACGCTCCACCGCAAAGACCCGCGTTACACGGGAAGCCTTTGCCTTCGCACGTCCACTCTTTCGTTTCTTTCTTTTCTTCACTTTGGGAGGGACTGTCCATCCGGGATATTCTCGGTCGAGGTATGAAACAATAGACTGCAATACGGACAAATTACTTCGTCGGTGTCTTCCGACTCTGTAGCGATTGCAGTATGTACACAATAAGCCCCTAATTTCAGAGGTTTCATGGTCATGGTCAACTGCGAGTTTCGACTTAAATGTCCGAGCTGGTCGAAGACATACTGCGCAACATCCGTTCTGTTTTTCAAGAAGGCTTTCATATTGCTCATCTGTTATTCCAAACCGTTTTAAGAGGTAATTATTTCTCTTCGAGTTTTTCTTTAAGTCTGTCAAGCTCTTCTTGACGCTCTTTAGTCTTGTGACGTTTCAGAGCCTTTGTCAATTCCTCAATACGTTGTTTAAATGTAAATCTCTCTGCACTGTCAATAGAGGTACGCATCATTTCTCTCAACTAAGAATGCTCGATGTTCTTTGGCTTCTTGCTCAGTTCTAAACCGTCCCATGTCGACCAATTCGACTCTATGGACGTACCAGCTTTTCTCATCTTCAGGATAAGTCTGCTGAACTATTAGTTCACCACGATTTAATGCCATTAATTATACACCATCTTACCCTGCCGGTCAACTTCAGGGATTAAACTTCCGTCTTGTCTTCTAGGTTGCTTAACAACCTTGGTTAAGTACCTCGGTCCATCGGAGTAGAGGAAAGTTCTAAGCGATGGAAAACAGCAGTACTTGAAGGGGTTGTAGCTGGCACGCATGTCAAGTTTAATGTTGCCGGACTTTCCATCAGCAACTGTTCCACACATACATCTCGGGGGAACATCGAGAGCAACAATTGCTTTATACTCTGCAATTCTGTCTCGTATATGCAACGGTCTAACTTTATGCTCATATAAGCACATATGTCCTAATGTTTTATCAACAGCAAGTAAATATCCGCGGTCTTTCACGCGGACAAGAGGGTCATCAGCTGAAGCCATAACATAGCCGTCCAGTTGGGCCAGATAGCCAAAAGGATCGTCCATTTTAATAGACCCGGTTTTGAACTTTTGATAAGCCATGCTGCTAGCAGACTTGACGTCAACAACACAGCCATCAATAACACAATCCCGATGACCTTTGATTCCATCAAGATAGAGAACATCTTGCTCTCCCGTTACTTCATGGCCAGCAGCCTTCGCCATCTCAATGACGAGGGCTTCTATTACATGGCCGTAGGTGTACTTGACAACGGCGGAAGCGGGGAGCTTTTCGCCCAAGCTTGGTGAATGAATCGAGTGCCACAGTTGGCACGGGCACTTCTCTCCCATTTGCGACAGACGAAGTACAGCTCTTGAGTCCTTTTGTCCGCTCGATTGAACAAGTTGACGTCCGAGCTGTTGAGCAAATCTTTCAGAGTTGGCTTCGGTAAGCCAATTTTCTCCGCTTTCGAGCGTGTCATGGATATCCCCTATAAGTGTGTGAATGTTTTTAATGGGCATTTGCCCACTCTTTCAGTTCAAATAACAATTCTTCAGGGAGAAGGAGAGGATTGTATCCGAAGAGATACTCGTCATCTTCTGCTCTGAAGTAATGGATTTCAGTACGTCCTTCAGTAGACGTCCACTTCTCAATTCTATGTTTCATAATCTCTCTAATGCATCTTACGATGCAAATACCTCGATGAATTCGAGGGCGTTTCCTTGAGTGTCGTCGAAGACACCGATGACTAGTCGTCCTGTGTGATACGCCCAACAATCAAGATCGGTACGTCCACCAGACTTACTATGCCACACATGAGGACCATCTGCAAACTGATGATGCCCATGGACGACGTGTTTACCTTTCCAACCTCGACCGTCTGTGTTGTCGTACAGCATCCAAATCATCTGTTCGTATTTGTCTGCGTGTTTAGGTGGGAGGTTCATTTCAGACTGAGGAACACCTGCGTGGACGAACAACTGCTTCTCCGTCTCGTAGTAGTACGGGAGATTGTCCATCCATTCGATGTGTTTCTTCGGCACGATTTCGTAAGCAAAGACGTTATAAGGCTCACCCCAGCCGTAGCTTTTAAGGGTTGCGTCTCCACCGTTGCCTACCCACCAGTCGGGCATCAAAGGAGTTGTGATTGTTTCGACCATCATCGCTTCGTGGTTGCCCTTGAGACATACGAAGTCACTTCCCTGAGATATCAAGAATGAGATAATCTTTTCGCTGTCAGGGCCACGATCGATGTAATCACCTAGTGTGATGATCTTGTAATCATCTTCTCCAGCATGTGCGTATATCTTATTAACCGCCTCCACAAGGAGGTCGTAGCGTCCGTGAAGGTCCGCTATTGCATAGTATTTCATTGTTTATCCCAGTAGCATTCAGCCATGAAACAATCACAGTCTGGCCACTCACATTTCATGGGAGGAAAGATTTGATCCACCACACGTACAGCGGAGCTGTGATAGGAAAACTCGCGACAAGGATCATCGCAAGATGAAGCGCACTGATCTTCGGACCGTACTTCTTCTCTTCCTGCTTTACATCCTTCTTCAGCATAGTCTTTTCCCATCTCTCGAACTCCTCAAGTTTGTGCTTAAACTTCATGAATTCTTTGAAGGGATCTTTCTCCCTGTGATACTTCCGTTCTTTCTTCTGTCGAGTGGCCCACTCAAGGAGAGCGACCATATCAGAATAGTTCTTGCTCATCTTAGTCTCCTGTCGTGAAGTGGGGAGCTTCATGGGCTCCCCCTTCCTTCTTGTTTTATTAAGGAGGACGTGGGGCGGGTAATTGGTATTTGCTACGTCGAGGAAGCTTGAGGGTGTTATGCAACTTTGCCTCCTTCTAGACTGATGTGAATGGTTCGCGGCACAAGAAGTAACTCTGAAGTGGCCCTACCGCTGTGTGTAACTACAGCTTTACAAGGGGTTCTTGTTGAACTTCTCTTTCCCATCGGACACTGCTTCCAGTAGTCTCGCGGGTTAGTGCTTGCTTTCCGTTTCGCTGTTCGTTGTACAACCGAGACATCCGGCCTCAGCTACTGAACAGGGTCTCCGACTTCGGAGCATCTTTCTCATCACGGTAGACAACCGCTGAGACATACCACCGGGTTTGAACCGTTGTGCCACTAATCCTTCTCCCAATTAAGACCGACTCACCGTCGGGTGGCAGGGGAATAGTACGAGTGTTACGGAGATTGCGGACCTGACACCGAGTGACTAACAGCGAGGATATGCCTCGGTTAGACGGTCAATGAGCAGTGAGGTGGCTTCGATTGAGGGTCGAAGTTACTCTTAACCAGTCTTTTGATCGATACTTACTCTCACGTGTTCGATGTTCCTACGAAGCTAGGTTTTCACACCAACATCCACGACAATCATCAATACTCTACCGGAGGGCAACCTGCCAGCGATGGACTCGAACCATCTAGTTCACGGTAGTTGAAGCTCTCAGGGCACGTGCACCAGCATGTTGCGGAATCGAACCGCTACGTAACAGAGGGGTACTTCATTAGATGTATCGCTACCAGTCTTTGCTTCACAGTGTTTGTTGATCTAGCCCTCAAGAGGGCGTACGTCAGTTTGGACATTAGCAGGCTATACCTGCATCAGCCTAGGTCTCGATCTACGTCCTACTCCTGTTCTATTCGGATTCATACGCTCCGACGTGCGGCATTGCCTTCGGTTGCACCCTAAGCTTATCCGCCACTCCTTCGAACTTCGGACGTTATTTGAGAGCCTCCGAAGAGGTCATACCACTGTGCACCACAGCAGTACTCTCGTTCTTTCGTGATATACCTTCATCCCTGCTGATGAGGCAGGACGGGCGTTGAAGGTTGCCTGCGGACTTTCCATGTGCCTGTGCTTCACCACCGTTTAAACGTACGTGTCGCACGTACCCCCGAATCAGGGTGTCCCTGTTGGTGTCACTCATTTGGTAACGCAGCAGGACTGCGAGGTTAGGTCTGTCGGCTCTGGCTTTGTTAGAGGGGACTATGGGTGATGCCACCGACGTGGCTGCAACTAACGCAGGCCATTAGAACCTTGCTCGTTAGCTGGGAGCGCTCAAACTTGTGGAGGGTGAGCGCACTACTCGGCGTCGCTGCTACGGTTGCTTGCGCCGTAGAGAGGCCGAGATTAGAACCAAGGAGGACACTGTCACTTCGGTTTATCCCCCGCCGCAATGCGTAGGGAGTCCTTGGCTAATTAAATAGCAGGATTTACAACCACCAGCCTTTGCTCTAAGGAGACTCCGCCTAATGGGCACTTTTACGACCTGCTAAAAAACGTCAATCCGCCCCTTGGAATTGAACCTCGCCTCTTCTTGCAACAAGCAAGAGCCCTGACCATCTGGGCCTAAGCGGATTGACTAAAAACTAGAACGTAGGCTCTGTTGACTATTCCGTAATTCGTTCGGGGTTGCAACGGAGCATACCCACGGTCTTTCAGATCAAAGCTAGGCTACTTACTGAGGCCGAAGCCCATTCGCCTTCGCCAAGCTACGTTCTACTAGAACTGCCCCCGTTTTCGACGGACAGGGTTCGGGGTTCCTGCGCTAGCTCTCCAAACCCTAAAGTAAGGAAGTGGAGTGGAGCCGTCAGCTAAGTTACCAGATCTGCTGGGGTTGTTCATCCAACCCTTCTGCTTGTTCTTTCATGGCAGGATCTGGGAAGTCAGTGTCCTTGTTAAATGGAATAAGATTATCGAGTTTAAGTCCTGCCCATCGTGCAGCCTTAGCTTTACCACCACTGGGAGTCCCATGGCTGTAAACTTCGAGCTTCACTGTACCGTCAGAACCATTCCCGATGGCAACACCTTCGAGAGGAATACCTTCTTTGTTGAGGACAACCGGAGGGGTCATTCCGATGATCTTGCCTTTCATCTTCCGTTCAGTCGGACGGGAGAAGGATACGTAATACCCATCTTCGTCTTTCTTGACGAGATTCTTCACACCCTCAGCCTGAAGCTCCCTAATCTTCTCTAGTGATTCAGGAGTGGGATGGAGGGTGAGGCTCCATTTATTGTACATCGGATCTGGAGTGACGTACTTAACCCAAGATACCTTACCTTGGAGATATACGTCTTCTGAATTACTCTTATAACCAACCATTAAATTACAACATCCATTTCTTTAGCTTTATAAATCAATTCAAGCTCTGCCTGAATACCGTCATAGTCCATCACAGCTTCGTGATAACGCTCAATGAACTCGTCGGAGAGATCAACTTCCCGAGCATTCGGGTTGTCGTTGGTGTCGCTCAGCCAATAATCGAGCGGACGGGCATCTTCATTCAAATACATCAACTTAGGCATTTAAATTTCTTTCTGTTCTTCGTCGTATTCTAAAACAACTTTAACGGGAGTACCGTCCAACCATCCGCCTTTACGAAACCATTCAAAGATTTCGTCTTGCGTATAATCAGAAAATTTACAAGTGGCTTTCCATTTAACTTCTTGTTTCAATGTGTTTTGCTCCAGTTGGTGTCGATTGTGTAATCTTTGGCTTTCTTATTCCAGAAAGAACCAGCAAGGGGACAACGTAACTTCAGTTCTTCACCTACCTGTCTCAGACTATCCGCCTGCATATTAGCGATACGCAACGCTATTTCCATATTATTTGGACATTCTGTTTGCCACTCGTCGTGGACCATGTCAACTAACATAGCATCTAATTCTGGAAGCTTGTGCCACCACTTCAGAGTGGCACGCTTCATTACGACAGCTTCACCGTTTTGAAGGTAACCAGACATACAGAGGTGCCTTCGACCTCCAACTGTTTCGCTAGGGATGCGGACAGCACGTCCGTCAAGTCCAACGAACCATCCTCGTTTCGCGTCAGCAGGTATGACCGTTTCTTTAAGATGGGCGAAGCCTTCGTATCGCGCCAGCAATCGTTCATAAGCCTTTGTCGCAGTTCCCAAGTCGCATCCAAGTATTTCTTGGAGCTTTCCTTGTCCTGCGCCGAGGAGGAGGGCGTAGATGTACCGCTTAGCGGCATCTCTAGTTGCGGCTCCAAGAATGGATTGATTAAGACTGTGGGGATCACCGTTGAGTAACTCATGAGTGAACTCCTTGTCATCGATGTAATGAGCAAAAATGCGAAGCTGTATTCCTTCAGCGTCGCAACCAACTAACAGCCGTCCTTTCGGAGCAACCCATAACGACCTTAACTCTTTACCATATAATTTCTTATTACCTTTGGTGTCGTACTCGTTTGGAATGTTGGCTGTGTTGGGATTTTGATGAGCCATCCTGTGGGTCCACGCCCCGATGCCGTAAAACTTACCATGAATGCGTTCATGGTTATGGGAAGTAGCTCGGCATAGAGCTAACCACTCTGTTAGTGTCCGGCGGCGGGACTCAAGCAGGATGCGCTTCGCGATGGTTCTAGCTGAAGCTGGCGCTTTAGCTGACAACGTATCTAAATTAGTTTCGTTGACCTTCCATCCAGTGATCTTCAGATCATTGAGCTTAGTATGGAGGGTCTCGATCCTTAAGTCAAGCTCTTTATTCCTTCCTCGGGTTCGCTTCAGCTTCTGAAGCTCCCTCTCGGTGTCTATGTGTGTCTTCGTCCGGTCAGTAGGCTTCCATCCTGCGTCACTAAGAATCCCAATAATCTGCTTATGACTACTAGGATTAAACTCAGTCCAAGCGCAATAGGAAAAAGGAGCGCCAATGGTAAAATCAGNAATACTTTCTCGGAGTGCAGAAGGAATGGATGTGAGGGAGATGGTCCCATGTTTAGTCCCCTTCGGTGTAATTTCCCTAATTAATTTCAACTTAGGAGGAAAGGAAGAGAGGATGGCTTCATCTAAGATAAGGAGTTCTTGTTGAATTTTAGCAAGCAAAGCTTCCGCCTTGGCCTTGTTGAAGGCGAAGCCATCCTTCTCTAACTTATTACAGACTAATTGGAAGTCGTGCTCCATATGTATGGAGCTAGCACGTAAAGGATTATGAATATACTTACTGTACTTAGTAAAAATACGTTCAGTGATGTCGACATCGCGGATGCAATAGTCTTCCATCTCTTTCGAGTATTTACTGAAGTCATTGAACTTCCCTTTCTCTAGTCCGAATTCTCGTCCGTAATCCTCGACACTATGGCCGGATCGAGAATAATCAACCAACTTAGATATGATGAGAGTATCATAAGTTGTGCAGCTAATTCCGCGTGTGTCAGGGAGTAGATGATTGAGCACAGAGAGGTCGTAACCGCACAAGTTATGCCCAACGAGGACAGTACATCCTGACAGAAGGTTAACCAACTCTCTCTTCGTGTCTTCATTTTTCAATACCTCTCTGAAGATATGATAATTCTTCTTATCGATATCTTTGCAAACAACGACCCACAACTGAGTTGGGTTTGAAAGAGAATTAGTCTCAATGTCAATTACTAAGCGCATCAACGTAGTTTATAGTAACCGAAGGAGACTTGTCAACAGGTTTTCCAATTTCTTTAAAACAAGCAAAGTACTGTTGGTAGTCCTTTTGGTATTCCATAGAAAGTAATTCTAGTATAGTTCCTTCAGGAATATCTAGTTTATTCTTATGGAAATCTCTGTCTAGCTTAAGCATAAGATATTTCATTGTTACCTAAGATATTAAATAAAAGGAATAAAGGGAATATAAGGAAATAAAGGAAATAAAGGAAATA
>JGI11643J11755_11783199_pt1 | contig 9870 bp, 4 predicted proteins | sample IowConreferecore_FD_11755 | JGI IMG/M metagenome (IMG submission 11755)
AGCGGTTATAGGCCTGCCATGTGTTATCCGAACATTGAAAAAGGATATCGACGGGACGGTCATCTTTCACAATAAAAATAATATAACTTTCCCAGTACGGCTTGTCCTCGCTATCGGGCAATGTTTCAAGTTTTCCAATGTAGACGCCGCTAAGCCAGTCGTTGGGGATCGACAAAGATGCTGACACTTTCCAATCGCACTCATGCAGATTCTTCTCACCCTTCTCCGGTACCCCCTGATCGAATCCATTGAGCGGGCCAAAGCTATGAACCAGTCTTCCTCCGGTACCGCTATAGTATCCTGTTCGATATATATCGATGCGGTATTTCACGTTCTCTGAAGTAGAGACCATGATATCAAGTTTCTCACCCGCCTTCACGCTTTGCTTTGAACAATACCCTTCGATATAGGGAGTTCTCTGCAAACTCTTATCCGGGCGTACACGCGTCAGTTGCCAATCGGTGGTTCCTGCTTTTTGGTTCTCCCGTACGATCAGATTGTTCTTCTTCGGAAGATACTGAGAAAATGAATTGAACGGCATCATCGAAAGAGCGAATCCGGTTCCCGCAGTCATTTTGATTGCGTCCCGCCTGGTAACTTGATTTTTCTTGTTCACGGTTTGTAATTTTTAATTTCCGATTAATTTTTCAATAGGCAGTTGTAATTTTTTCAGGCGCCACGAATTGCCCGCTGTAACAAATTGTGTGTGATCCTTTGTACCCTCGTATCCGGACCATGAGGGCGACTAAAATGTGACCAAGGCAACATGTGTCCGGGTGGCATGCTCAGCCCCTGTGCCCAAAAGATGGTGGACGCCGAGAAAACAAAATTTCCTTTCGGTCCGGGATAGATCGTCGACTGCCATTGCTGAGGTCGTTCTCCTCCGCCCCAGGCGGTACCTTCGGCAACTACTTCAAGGCCCTCTATGGGTGCGGGGTCTCCCATGTATTCCCATCCTACCAGTCCACGAATGCGATCGCCTTTTTTTATGCCAGTGCCTTCAAACATCCAATGCTCGGATTTTGTAATGACCCAGTCTCCGCCGCCGGTGTTGTTTCTGATATTGCGATTTCCCATCAGAAATCCTTCATCCGGTCCGTGTTTGGAGAAGGGCCCGTGTCTTTCGTCAACACTGGCATGCTTCTCCGCATTTCCATAGAGGCCGCCTCTTAAGATAGTGCGGTTCGGTACTCCCCTTTTATTGGGATGAAATGGTGTTACCCACAACAGCGTATTTCCGGAAAAGAACAACATACTAACACCCTGATCTCTCATTTTCTCAGCGCTCCTGAACTGTCGAATATCCCAGTACTCATCGTGACCTACACTTACAAATGCCTTGCACTTAAGACCGCGCTCAGGAGTGAGCATGTCAACATTTGAGCAGTACGTAACATCATAACCGTGCTCTTCCAGAAAATAAGAGAATGGCTGTTCGAGCGAAATGAACTCACCCGATCCGAAGGAGAGCGGGTCATTCACCACTGAATTGTACTGACCTTGCCGTCCATAGGGGCGGTCAAAGCTGACATGTGCCCATGGACCCTGGACACCATCCGGATGGGTATAGAGCGAATAATTGCTCGGCCACTTATTATATGCCTGCCAGGTGTTGTCAGAGCATTGGAACAGAATATCAGCCGGACGATCGTCAGTAACAACAAAGATCACATAACTCTGCCAGTAGGGAGCTTCAGTGCTCTTCGGCAGTGTTGTGAGCCGACCGAGATAAACGCCACTCAACCAATCATTCGGGATTGTCAACGTAAGGGATGGCTTCCATTGACATTCATGGATATTATTGGAGCCAGGCTCCGGTGTTAGCTGCTCGAAGCCTTGCAGCGAATCGTATATTTTCATCAACCTCGCGCCACGTCCGCCATAGTATCCTGTGCGAAAGATCTCGAGCTTAAATTGATCGTTCGTACTTACCGAAACCATTATATCAATGGATTCGCCACCCTTCACACTTTGCTTCGAACAATAGCCTTCGATGAATGGACTACGATGATTACTCGAATCCTGCCTTACACGGGTTAGTTGCCAGTCATTGCTTCCTTCCTTTTTATTCTCAATAACGATCAGATTGTTCTTCTTCGCAAAAGGTTGCGGGAACGAGTTGAACGACATCATAGAAAGGGCTACACCTGTTCCAGTCATCTTGATCGCATCTCGTCTGGTCACTTTACTATTTTTCTTCATCACGAGATTGCTTTCTTCAATAAATTGTGCGTGATCCTTTGTACCCGCGCATCCGGACCATGAGGTCGGCTAAAATGCGACCACGGCAACATATGTCCCGGTGGCATGCTCAGCCCCTGTGCCCAAAAGATGGTGGACGCCGAGAAAACAAAATTCCCTTTCGGTCCTGGATAGATTATCGACTGCCATTGCTGAGCGCGATGTCCTCCGCCCCAGGCTGTACCCTCCGCGACTATTTCAAGCCCTTCAATAGGTGGCGGATCACCCATGTACTCCCAGCCTATCAATCCGCGAATGCGATCGCCTTTCTTTACACCCGTGCCTTCAAAAATCCAATGATCCGGTTTGGCAATAGTCCAGTCTCCGCCGCCGGTAATAGGTCTGATATTTCGGACGCCCATGAGATAGCCTTCATCCGGCCCGCGCTCGGGAAACGGGCCGTTCTTTTTATCTGTCTCAACAGCGAATTTATATTCTCCGCCATAAGGACCACCTCGGAAGATAGTACGGTTCGGAACGCTACGGCTGTTGGGCGTGAATGGTGTTACCCAGCAAAGTACATTTCCCGAGAAAAACAAAAGGTTCACACCTTCGTCTCTCATCTTTTCAACACTCCTGTATTGACGGATATCCCAATACTCATCGTGACCAACGCTTAGGAAAGCCTTGCACTTGAGACCGCGGTCAGGAGTGATCATGTCGACATTTGAGCAGTAAGAAACATCATAGCCGTGCTCTTCCAGGAAATACGAAAAAGGTTGTTCAAGCGAAATGAATTCCCCCGATCCAAAGGACAGCGGATCATTGACTACCCCGTTATACTGCGATTGTCGTCCATAAGGCCTGTCGAAACTGACGTCTGCCCAGGGGCCCTCAACGCCTTGAGGATGTGTATAAACAGAATACTTGCTCGGCCACTGATTATATGCCTGCCATGTGTTGTCAGAGCATTGGAACAGAATGTCAGCCGGCCTCTCATCCGTGACAATAAATATCACATAACTCTGCCAGTAGGGTGTCTCAGAGACCTTCGGCAAGGTTGTGAGCCGGCCGAGATAAACACCGCTCACCCAGTCATTTGGAATCATCAGTGATACGGATGGCTTCCAATTACACTCATGAATATTCTTGTGTCCAGGCTCGGGCGTGGGTTGTTCGTAGCCTTCAATCGAATCATACGTTTTCATTAACCTCGCGCCGCGTCCACCATAGTATCCCGTTCGGAAGATCTCGAGTTTGAAACGATCTTCCGTACCTAGCGAAACCATAATGTCAATAGTTTCACCCGCTTTTACACTTTGTCGCGAACAGTAGCCTTCAATGAAAGGCGTGCGCTGATTACTGGCATCCTGCCTCACGCGCGTCAATTGCCAATCGGTACTCCCTTCGTTCTTGTTTTCCAGCGCGATCAGATTATTGTTCTTTGAACGCTGCTGTGAATGCGAGTTGAACGGCAGCATTGAAAAGACGCTGGTTCCAGCAGTCATTTTGATTGCGTCTCGCCTGGTAACTTTATTTTCCTTTTTCACTGTTTATACTTTTATTTTATCCGATTTCACTTCAAAAGATCCAGGGCATTTGACCTTGCGCGGGATCATGGATTGTGTAATCACCTTCTTTGATTGCTTCATTATAAAGGTACTAAATGAGACCCCGAATTAGGGTCTCATTATTATCTCGTAAGCAAATCAGCGATCGTATCGGACGATCTCTTAGTANTTCGGATTCTGCTGCAGAACCGAAGCACCATTGATTTCCATCAANTCAACTTGCTGCAATGGAATGGGGAACAGTTCNTGTTTCCCCTTTACAAAAACACCTGTTTTGTAGTTACTTGCAGGGTTATAATTAGGCACTACGGCTTCGCGCTGCATTAGCGCATTGTGCNNTTCCGCCTGATCGAAGTCATTGCCNTCGTAACGTCTCATGTCAAGGAAGCGATGGTGNTCCATAGCCAATTCAAGTCTGCGCTCNAANCGCACNGCCTTACGCGCATAGGATTTTCCGTNGGCCTCAAATTGACCGGTATAAAGACCCACTTTGTAATTCGCCGCAGGTACGTTCGAATAGCCACCTGTAGGATTGGAGGGGTCAGCGTAAGTATATACGAAGCTCTGTGGATCTGCAGCACGCTCTCTGACCCTGTTAACATATTCTTCTGCCTTTGCCAGACTACCCACCTCAACTTCACATTCAGCTGCCCATAACAATACGTCTGCAAAACGGATCAAGTTTAACGGATTACTTGTTCCTCCGCCACCACCTTGTCTTTCGCTGTTGACATTGGCTTGAGTCGCAATGTTCTTGATAGAGTTGTAAGGGCCCGAAGTAAGCTGATTTCTAACCCACGCCTTTCCAGGATGAACGCCCCAATCGAGGTAAGGGATACCTCTTCTTCCGACGTTATGATCGAGACGTGAATCCAGCGTGCCTGCATAAGGCGTAAATGGATCACCGGAGTTTAATCCCTGGTCATGGGGAATAGGTGTCTCATGGTAGTTGTCCAACAGGGGTAATCCCGTGACCGCATCAGTCTGGTAAGCATCTACCAAATCAAATGTGGGCTGATACCAACCATAGCAGCACGTTGCCGGACCACCGAAAGAACCATTATAGAAGTCCATAGGGTTACCGTTGTTCCCGTTAGCTCCGTCATTAACTGACATCTGCGCAGTGAATACTGACTCGGAACCATTCTTCGTGGCCGACCTGAAGTTGTCGCCGTAGTTGGAAAGCAATGCATACTTCAATCCGTTGGATGTAACTCCGTTCTGGATAACATCATCCAGCAGCGGTTTCGCTTCGGCAAACTTCTTCTGGAACAAGTACGTCTTCGCCAGGTATGATTTGGCTGCCCATTTATTTGCCCTTCCCACCTGAGATTTTGTATCGGTCAGGTTCTCTGCGGCAAACTGGAAGTCTGCCTCGATCTTGGGGTAAACAGGCTCCGTATTCGGAACAAAATAATTCTTTGCCGAGTAGTCTATCGTTTCATCAATCCACGGAACATTTTTCCACAACGCCGCCAGGGTAAAATAGTAATGACCCCGCAGGAATCTCGCTTCGGCTTCAATTTGAATAGCATCCCCGGGTTCGACATCCGCTGCTTTCGGGAGCAATTTCAGCACGTCATTACACCGCTGAACTGCGGAGTACAAAAACACCCACCGCTCGTTGAACTGGGACATCGATGCATCAATCAAAAAGGTGTTGATAGCATTCGCACCGGATTCTGTACCGATCCGCGCATCATCGGGTGCCAGCAATACAGTCCAGCCGGAAGTATACCCTCCGCCAGCTGCACCACCGCCGTCCAGTAATGCATAAGCTCCCACCAGCAGCCCATTGATCCCAGCTGCGGTCGATAGGGTAGTTTCGCTTATTGAGCCGTAAGGCTTTTTCTCCAAAAAGGTTTCGCTGCAGGATGTGGATATCAGCATAAATGCGAAACCTGCCATAAGTGATTTATAATACATTTTCATGATTGCAAACTTTAAATTATTGAGAACTTAGAAGGAAACGTTTAATCCAAAAATCAAACTGAATTCATTATTCGGATATGCACCGTGATCGACTCCAAAGTTCGATGAAGATCCTCCAAGCTCTGGATCCGGACCGGAATAGTTCGTGATCGTGAAGATGTTGGACGCTTGCGAGTACACGCGCAGTCTGTTGATCCGGATTTTCTCCAGCAACGAGGAATTCACAGTGTAGCCTAACATCAGGGTTCTCAACCTGAGATAGGATCCGTCCTCTACGAAGAATGAGCTGGATGTTCCGTTTGTACTGAAGCTTCCGACCGTCTCAACCTTCGGGATTGTTGTATTGGTATTCTCCGGCGTCCATGCGTTTATCAGGTCATTGCTCTTCTGCTCTTTGTATGCTTGCATAAAGTGTGTGTAGGCTTTTGAAGCATTGAACAATTCAGCGCCCTGAGATCCGTAAAGGATACCAGAGAAATCAAACCCTTTGTACTCTACACCGAGTGTAAGGCCGAAGGTAAAGTCCGGATTGGGGTGTCCCAGGTGAACGCGATCTTCTGGAGTTATTGCCCCATCGTTGTCAGTATCTTGATACCTGAAACGGCCCGGTGCAGCTGCGGTTTGCGTGGGAGCATCCGCAACTTCTTGAACACTGTTGAACAGTCCGATGACATTGTATCCATAGAAAGAACTTACAGGATGGCCTTCTTCATTCCGGGAAATGCTACCGATAGCATATCCACTTCCTGAGTAGAAATAACCGGGATCCGGGATATCAACCACCATGTTCTTATACGAAGTGACGTTCAAGGCGACGTTGAAGTTCAGGTCGCTCCTGATCTTGCCACGGTATCTGACCGTTGCATCAATTCCTGAATTCTGAATATCACCGATGTTAACTGTAGGCGCTGTTGCGTCCCCAAGAATTACGGCAGGCAGTGGCTGAGAGAACAACAGACCATTGATCGCTTTCTTGTAGTATTCAACTGAGAAGTCCAGCTTGTAGTCGAGCACAGTAGCATCAATACCGACGTTGGTAATCTCGTTTTCTTCCCAACCGGTGGCAAAGTTACCAATTCTGGTCTGTGAAAATCCTTGCACAGTAGAGTTACTCGCACCATTCAGGTCATAATATGTTTTTGACAGGTTGCTGCCGAACAGGAAGAATGAGTTGTCGCCGCTAACGTTGTTCTGCGAACCCAACACGCCATAGCTGGCTCTGAGTTTCAGATCTTCCAGCCATGTTACATTAGACATGAAACTCTCTTCGGAAATACGCCATCCGACTGAGGCGGAAGGAAACACCCCGTAGCGTTTCTGAGGACCGAATCGCGATGAACCATCGCGGCGCAATGTAAATCCAAATAGGTATTTGTCCGCGAATCCATAATCCACACGACCAAAAATCGAGAACAGGGAGTTTGATGAAATCGCACTGGTTGCGGTCAGGTTCATCGTTCCGTTGTTCAGGATCAGGTAATTAAAGTCTTCAGAAAAGAATCTGGCTGAACCACCAGTAACGCTCCTTGAATGAGATTCGATCGCTTCGGAACCGAGCAAAACCTGCACATTGTGTTTCCCAAACGCCTGACCATAAGTCAAAGTGTTGGTCCAGGTCATCGTGCTGCCAAAACCAGAATTGACCGAAAGAGCATTGTCCTGAGTGCTCTTCTCGATGTTTTCAGTCTCCGTAGCGGTGAAATTCTGATTATATGAGTTTGAAATGTTGTATCCGATACTCGATCTCGCCGTAAAGTTCTTCAACAGATCGACTTCCGCGTATGCATTTCCTCTCACATACCATGTGGAGTTGATATCCTTTTGCGTGTTGCGCGCCTGAACAGCAACAGGCTGTCCGATAACACCGAGTTCCGGTCCGCCATAGGTACCGGCATAGTTACCCATGATATCCCGCAGCGGAACAAGCGGCACCATTCTGTATGCAGCAGATATAGGTCCTGTGATACTGGGGACCTCCCTGTACATAATGTTTGCATTTTCACCTACGCGTATCTTCTTGCCTATATTGAAGCTTGTATTGATCCGCCCAGAATATCTCTTTTCCCGGGTCTCTACCAGAGTTCCCTCTCTGTTATCGTATGAGAATCCAAACAGGTATTTAGCCTTCTCTGTACCACCGCTCGCAGAGAGGCTGTGGCTCATCATCGGAGCTTTTTTGTAGAGGTTGTGAAACCAGTCCTCACCCTCCTTATTCACCTTCTGTATGATGTAGTTATTCCCCGTGTTCCTGGCCTCATGGTTGTACAATGACGGATCAACCGCTGGGTCTCCTTCCATCGCCGAACCCGCGCCACTCGGCCCTCTGTAGGTGTAGTCCGGCATCCCGTTCTTGAACAGGTCGTTTCCCGGATAAGCCTTGTTCAAGAGGTCCATCCAGTCGCGTGAATTCATGACATTGTAAGGGTTTCCGCGCAGTGGATACTGTGTTCCAAAGTAACCTTCATACGTGATAACAGGCTCTCCGACTTTTCCTTTCTTCGTGGTAACGACAATCACGCCATTGGCACCCCGCACTCCGTAAATAGCCGCAGCACCGGCATCCTTCAACACCTGTATTGATTCGATATCACTGGCATTGATTGTGTTAAGGCTTTGCTCAATTCCATCGACAATCACCAGTGGTTCGGTATTACCAAACGATGTGACACCGCGAATAAGGATCTTACTGGCTGCACCGGGTACTCCCGAATTAATTACGTTTACACCCGCAGCCATACCCTGAAGGGCCTGCTGCGCATTTCCTGGTGACGTCTTGGTCATGCCCTTCATATCAACCACAGCCACCGCACCCGTGATATCAGCTCTCTTCTGCGTGCTGTATCCAACCACGACAACTTCATCCAGATTGTGAGAAACCGCAGACAACGACACGTCAATGTTAGTTCTACCACTAATACCAACTTCTTCTGTTGAAAATCCTATGTAGGTAAAAACAAGAATTCCGTTCAGATTAGGAACCTCTATGGAATATTTGCCATCACTATCCGTAACGGTTCCTAAGTTCGTTCCTTTCAGGATGATGTTCACACCGGGGATAGACTCTCCGTCTGGCGACGTCACTCTTCCGGTGACAATGTCTGCGGCTATTTTATCGGGCTTTTCTGCTACGCCATTCGTACGGGCGAAAGATCCTCCCGGCGTCAGGAGCAATACCGCTAACAGGCTTAATATGCATCGCCACATGCTGTTAGATAATAGATTCTTGAGTAGATGTTTTCTCATGTTTGAAAAAGGTTGGTTAAGTATTTACAATATATACGCTCCAATGCCAATAGGAATAACTTTCACACGATCTGGTTGCTCGCCGGATCTTGCGCTACAATTCCTTTTCAACGCCGTTTGTTAGAGAGAGAATGACAAATAACCTTCTCCCTGGTAATGTCAAAGAAGCCTTCTTAAAGAATAGAATGACTTCTCTGACATTACAAAGAAAGTTTGCGGAACTGTGTCGAACAGTCATCCGCACGACGCCTATATACAATAGTCAGTGACGTAGTGCGGAGGTACTACTAGGGTTCAGATTTTTTTTACTTTAATGCATCTCAGCCTCCACGCTTTTTAAAGCATGCCGATAATAGTGGAATTCCACATTCGGATGTTCAGCGAGCAGAGACATTGGGACTGAGCTGTCCATAATCTTTTTTGAGATCATGTAAGCCGTGAGGCGCATACCAAAAGGGTTGTCGTGAGTGCCTGCCTGCCAGATAGAAATTTTTTCCGACTTCCAGGTTTCCACTGGCCCGACCGTAATGGCTTGTTTGGGAACGCCGACCACATAGCCGCCGCCAGAAGTACGGGCATTTTGCGCTAGTGTAATTGGGTGCAGATCTACTATGCGGGTTCCGAGGTTGCGATATTCCGCTGGCGAAGGAGGGTTGTCCTTATATTTTCCCTCGCGCTTGAAAGGATCATTAAATGCCCAGTGCTTTGCGTCACCCTGTCCTCCCTGCATCACTACACATCTGATTTGACCGAAACTCTTTGAAAAGGAATCCATGCCTGATGCGGTGGGGAAATGAATATTCTCTTTCGGCATTCTCAGCTCAGGCGAGATTTTATTAAAAAGCAGTTCGTTGTCAGCGCGGGCAAAAGAAAGCGGATGCGTTTCCGGAGCTTCTTTTCCATCAACGTACCATTCGTCCATNCCCCAGAAGTGCGCATTCTT
>JGI11643J11755_11768796_pt1 | contig 9785 bp, 7 predicted proteins | sample IowConreferecore_FD_11755 | JGI IMG/M metagenome (IMG submission 11755)
TTATCGATACTGCTGGTTGAGGGATGCTTCCTTCACTTGCCGGGTTCTCCTGAAGCTCGGATTTCAAGAAGAAGCACACGCGTATATGAATTGGATCCTGCACGCCACCAGGCTTACGCGGCCGAAATTGCAGGTCGTTTATTCAGTGTTCGGAGGCGCCAGTCTCAAAGAAAAAATACTGCCATGGCTCTCCGGTTATAAAAACTCGACACCGGTCAGAATAGGAAACAAGGCAGACAGTCAATTTCAGTTAGACGTATATGGAGAAGTACTTGATGCGGTATTCACCTACTCACCCCTCATCAAAGAGATCGACCGCGACACAAAAGCGTTTCTCATCGGCCTCGGTAAGGTAATATGCCGGCTCTGGGATAAACCCGATAACGGGATATGGGAGATCCGTTCATCGGGCATTCATCATACACATTCAAAGGTTATGGCGTGGGTTGGACTTGATCGACTGACAAAGCTCTGCAAGCTGTATGACTGGAAGCACGCGCCATTACAAGAGTTTACCGAAACGGCAGACCGCATTAAGAAAGAGGTGAATGAGTTTGGTTACAACCGTGACTTAAAAGCCTATACTGGAGAATTAAGAGGAAATTCTTTGGATGCAAGTGTCCTGACGTTCTCACTTGTAGGCTTTTCGGACGCGGGTTCCGATGAAATGGTTTCTACGGTCGACATGATCTTTAAACATTTGTCAAAAAATAATCTTATCTACCGTTATCGCCATATGAACGATGGTCTTCAGGGCGAAGAAGGGACCTTTGGTGTCTGCAGTTTCTGGCTGACTGAAAATCTGGCAAAGTCAGGCAAACTTGAAAAAGCGATGAACATTTTTGAAACGATGCTGCATCATCAAAGTCCAGCGGGTCTATTTTCAGAGGAAATCGACCCAGTCACCGGCGAGCTTCTGGGAAACTATCCGCAGGGTTTAACACACATTGGTTTAATTAATGCGGCAATCACTATTAACGACGCGCATGACAAGGGAGCAACGACTCCCTCCATACGCATTTAACGTTTTAATATGAATGTGTATTCTTTAGCGATATGGGGCTTTGCCGCCACCGTAATCCTTACAACCATAATGGTTATTTCGAAACATCTCGGCCTCACCCGCATGGATCTTCCGTTTATACTGGGAACCGTGTTTACCGGGAGCAGGGATAAGGCAGTCACGGTGGGCTTCTTAACGCATGTGGTTATGGGATGGATTTTTGCATTCATATATGGTGCCGCGATTGAAACCTCCGGATTGCAATACTGGTGGTTTGGCTTAGCCATCGGGTTTGTTCACGCCGCTTTCGTGTTATCGGTAGGCCTACAACTACTGAGCGCAATTCATCCACGAATGGCACGTCCATTTCAGGGTCCAACGCCGACCAGGCAACTCGAGCCACCNGGTTTCCTTGCGCTCAACTACGGACGAGGCACCCCAATAGCAACCTTCATTTCACACTTGGTTTATGGCGCGGTTTTAGGAACTTTTTACTGATTCGAAGAAATCGAATTATGGCTGGACAGCGGTTGGTACGTATCAGCAACTGCAGCAGGTGTAGCACACGTTGGATTCTTGTTACACTATCAAGATGATCCTTGTTACGTTATCCTGAGATTCTCGTCATTGAGTGAAGCATGCAAAATGGCGTCATTCAACACTTAGTACCGACCTGACGGTAGGCGAATCGTTGTCAACGCCCCAATCTCTTTTTCAATGTGCCGCTTAAAACCGACTATAGATGACTCAACTATCGATACCTTTAAAAGAAGTGCTGAAATCCACCTTATTAAGGATTCCATATTTTAAAAAAGTTTACGAGGCTTATTCAAGTTGTCCATGGCCACCCGGGCATTTTTACAGCACCATTCCTGCAATTGAAGAAGTTGAAAAAAATAAAAAGAGAATTTTCGAGAACCAGACTATCAAGGACATTAAAATGAATCCGGAGGAGCAATTCTTATTGGCTCAAGATTTGAAACAATACTATGATTCAATGCCATTTCAATTTGATGATACGAAGGCCAGCAATTTACGCTATCAATCAAAGGATTCATTTTATAGGTTCAGTGATGCAGTTTTCCTGTATTGTTTTTTGCGACACTTCCAACCCAAGCGCATCATAGAAGTTGGCTCCGGTCATTCATCGGCCATTATGCTGGATACTAATGAGCTCTATTTTCAAAATAAAATAAAACTTAGTTTTATTGAACCCTACCCCGAAGAAAGGCTCAATAAGATCCTACGGAAAAATGACGATCAGTGTTCGAATATTCATAAGAACTTTGTCCAGGACATTGATCCGGTTTTTTTTGAAGCATTAAACGAAAATGATATCCTGTTCATTGATTCTACACATGTCTCAAAAGTTGGGAGTGACGTTAACTATATCTTCTTCGATGTATTCCCCGTATTGAAGCCAGGGGTCCTCATTCATATCCATGATATCTTTTTTCCCTTTGAACTTCCTCCGAAGTGGATACTGGAAGAAAAATTCTTTTGGAATGAAATCTATATTTTGAGAGCATTCTTAATGAATAATAATGATTATGAAATAGTAATGTTTAATTCCTTTGTTCAGAGAAATCAAAAGAAATGGTTTGAAACAAACATGCCTATATGCCTTAAAGGCGATGAGTTTACCGGATCGATATGGTTGAGGAAAATAATCAAGTAGGCAACATTACCTGCATAGAATCTCTTTCATTTAGTCGTGAGGTGCCGATTGTCTCGGACGTTGATGTCCTTTCGGGAAATGTGACCCCCGACACGCTTGGTGGGCGCATTTAGTCGCGAAGCTGAAGTTCCAGTCACATCTGCGTCAAATCTTCATTTTACCCCCACCCATTTGTATATCTGTGCATCCAGATAAGTTCTATTCCAAGGCCACCCACACAGAGCAGCACAGTTGGCCACAATTAAAAAAATTCATACCTTGGCCGCATAACACCCAAATATATGATCAATCTCAACTCTGGTGGCGTGGCATCTTCCATGTTCTCACTTTCAATCCTCTTTTTTGCACTTCTCATTCCATTCTGGAATGCACAAGCAGAAACACTTCTTCAGGATCGCAGGACCATTACAGGTACGGTGACCGATGGCCAAACAGGAGAACCCATTGCCGGATCCACCTTAACGATAAAAGGTACGAATCTCGGTACCAGTACAAACTCCGAGGGTGAATTCACCCTGCAAGCTGCAACTGGTGATGAACTGGTTGCAAGCTTTATCGGCTATGTAACTAAAACAACGGTGGTAACAGACGCGAATACCTATTCCATTGTACTGACGCCATCCGCTGAGCAACTAAACGAAATAGTGATCGTTGGCAGCCGTAGTCAAAACCGCACGGTCATAGAATCACCTGTTCCCATTGATATCATTGAAGCAGCAAACATTGCAAATGCTTATGGCAAAGTAGAGATCAACCAGATTCTCCAATATGCCGCGCCTTCGTTCAACGCCACAAAACAGTCAGGCTCGGATGGCGCCGATCACATTGATCCCGCATCGCTGCGCGGCTTAGGTCCCGATCAGACGTTGGTGCTCATCAACGGCAAGCGCAGGCATCAATCTTCGCTCGTAAACGTTTTCGGCACACGTGGTCGCGGAAATTCCGGAACTGACCTAAACGCCATTCCTGCTTCCGCCATCAAGCGTATCGAAATCTTGCGGGATGGCGCCTCCGCCCAATATGGATCGGATGCCATCGCGGGTGTCATCAACATTGTTTTGAAAGACAACACGGAAGGCGTTACAGGGGGAATTACTTATGGAGCATACAGCACCGCCGTTGGATCAGGGTATGATGTTGAAACAGGTGAAACGATCTATAACGCCGAGGGTAAAAACCGCCTCGATGGAAAAAATAAAAACTTTGACGGCAACACCTTCCGTATGGATATGAATTACGGTATGGAGCTTGGNGAAAAAGGAGGNTTCGCGAATTTTACAACGGAATANCTNTCAAAGGAACGTACGCTTCGNCCCGGTTTTTCATGGCGCAAAGGATATGGNACNGCCGCGGTNGATGGATTCAATTTTATGGTGAACTCGGTNGTTCCGATNANTGAGACNACTGAATTCTATGCATTCGGCGGCTCAAACTTCAGACAAACGGATGCGACTGCTTACACACGCGGCAGCTATGCCGATGGTGATAACCGCAGTGTGCCGACACTCTATCCGAATGGTTTTACACCACACATCACATCCGACATCAGCGATGTCAGCGCCTCGGCAGGGATTCGCCATGACATGGCCAACGGTTGGAAAGTGGATTTCAGCAACACATACGGAAAAAATAATTTCCACTATTATATAACGCAAACCAACAATGCTTCCATGGGCGCTGCATCGCCAATCGACTTTGATGCAGGCGGTCATAATCTATCCATGAACGTCACCAACCTCGACTTCTCACGCTATTTTAACGACATTGCAGCAGGGTTCAACCTGGCATTCGGTTCGGAGTTCCGCACAGAACGATTCACTATCTTTCCCGGCGAGGAAGCGTCTTATGCGATATATGACGAAAACCGTGTCCCCGTCACAAATCCTGCTACCCAAACACCTGCTGTTGATACCAATGGTGATGAATTGCCTGGCGGAGCCCAAGGGTTTCCCGGCTACAGCCCCGACAATGAAGTTGACCGAAGCAGAACCAACTACGGACTGTATGTCGATGCCGAGTTGAATGTAACGAACAATTTCCTGCTGAATGGCGCACTGCGATTTGAAAAGTACAGTGACTTCGGAAATACATTCAACGCAAAAATCGCGACACGTTACACGTTCAGTGAAGCATTGTCCCTTCGCGGATCGTATTCAACAGGATTTCGCGCGCCCTCTCTTGCGCAAATCCATTACAACCTTATCTTCAATAATTTTGTCGCTGGGGAATCACTACCATCGTTGCTTTCGGCCAATACCAGTACCGTCACACGTGCTTTCGGTATCGGTCCTTTGAAAGAAGAGACCGCTCAAAATGCCAGCGTCGGATTTACGTTCAGAACCGGAAACTTTACAGCCACGGTAGACGCTTATTCCATTAACGTGCAGGATCGCATTGTTCTCACGGATAATTTTGACGCATCCGGACTCGGTCTTGGTGTAGATGCAGCGCAGTTCTTCGCGAATGGGGTCGATACAAAGACTACCGGCCTGGACGTTGTGCTGGGTTACGACCATAATTTTGGCACGGAACAAAAAATTGGCTTGACCGTTTCGGGAAATTTTAACAACCTGGAAATCGAAAACATTAACAGTGGCGACCTCAACCCCTACACGTTCTTCGGTCCATTCTCGCAAGCCTATCTGAAAGCTGCGGCGCCGGATTATAAAATCGGCGCGAANCTCACCTATTCAAANTCAAAGTTTTCNGTCAACGTTTTTCTCACACAGTTCAGCGAAGTGATCATNCAGGATTTCCAGTGGATNGACACNCCNGCCACCAACCAGGCTGAAGCGGAGGCNTTGTTTGCCGTNGCNACTGATACTTATGAGGCGAGNACAACAGTGGATGTNAACGTCACATACAANATCACTCCTTCGCTTAGNCTTACCATTGGTTCAAACAATCTGTTCAACAAATATCCGACACCGCAGTTTGATGGCTGGACTGACCAGGGAGGCATGAACGACTCTGTGCAGATGGGTTCAGATGGCGCGTACTACTTTGGAAGAATAGGATTTAAGTTTTAAACACTGTCAAGGGCGTAAGAATCCTGGGAAAGACGCAACTGGCCGAAATATCCTCGATTCTGATCCCTGCTGGGATGAAATCAATACTTTTTGGCCACGGTGACAATAGCATTTTCAAAAGCGTAACTGGATTTTTGCAGGACAAAAATAGATGGCAATAAATGTTGCCTGACTATCAATTCCTGATAAAGTTCCAGCCTAGCGAGACCATCACCACCCTGCTCTTTACCGGATCGCCATTCGATACGTTATTAATGTCTTTCACTCCAAGGTTATAACGGACATCAAGCCCTAGTCCAAATCCAAAATCATATCCNCCTCCAAGAGCTACGGANATGTCAGTNTGNTCATANTACTCCGTAATATCCGCTGACCCCGTTCCAAGGAATGTATCATACTTACGTTCGCCATCCAAAAGGAACCCGAACTGNGGACCAACCTGNAAATTAAGTCCTCCGACGGGGTAAAATTTAACAATTAAAGGAACTGTCAAATAAGAAAAAGACTCTTGAGCAGTTCCAAACAAAGAGCTTTCAATATCACCATTTTGAGTATATAAAAGCACTTCCGGTTGAATTCCAATTTTATCAAATCTCGCTCTCAGAAAAACTCCCAGGTGATATCCGGTCCTCGAATCATAGGAAGCCTCCGGATCATTAAGATTTAAGGTACTGAGGTTCAAACCGCCCTTTAACCCGAAGCCTACACTTTGGCCCGAGGCAGCAAAACAGATTGACAAAAAAGTGAAACAAATGATTGCTCTCCCGATATAGTTCATAGCATTTATATTTACTTACGCCTCAAATATGAAAAAAAAATGTACTTAAGTATCCAATTTAACGACATGCGGAATTTATCCTCGATAGATCGCCGTTATGTCGTCAAACGTTGCATCGCACTGGACTCGAGGTTACTTTTAATCCGGAATCGAGATAAAACTTAAATCATGATTCTATGACTCGCAGAAACATTCTTTCTTACGCTTGGTTAGCGATGCTTACTTTGGGATGTAACGAAGTTGAAAACCTGTTAAAATTTCCTATAAAGGATCAAACATCACTCCGAATTCAAAGTGCATCGCCACTGAACCTGCCCCTGAGAGTCCCGACNCCGGATGTTACGTCGGATTCNCAGCAACAATATGAAAATAATAACACAAGTGTAAACCTGGTAAAGGACGTCAGGCTGGAAGAATTAAAGCTTTCAATTTCGGCTCCCGATTCAAAGACATTCGGGTTTCTCAAAGCGGTCAGAGTCTACATCTCGACGGATCAAAATAACGAAATAGAATTAGCGCATCTCGACGACATCGCATCTCAAGCTAAAAGCGTCGCCTTAATTACCACCCAGGAAAACCTGGATAAATATATCAAAGCACCATCTTATGACCTAAGAACAGAAGTAGTGACACGCGAGACTTTGACAGAAAGTGTTGATATATTAGTCGACCTGAAATTTCGAGTGACAGCAGATACTTTTTAGCCTTAGGAGCACGACAACAATTCGCTCCAGCCAGGTCACAGGACATCCCGACCTTTTACCTGCCTCACATCGCCTAGTGCCCGGAGGAGTAAAAGTGGAAGATAAAACACTCTTTCTTTCACTCGAAAACCCGGAAAGTAAACTGAACTCAATTCAGACTTCAAGTGTGGAAAAAAATGGTCAAATAAGATGAAGTCTGTTCATCCTAGTGAGTTGCTAAACTATAGTTTTCATCTATTCCCCCACCGAAAAGTGGGTATCTGTAGGGCTTATTGAAAGGACAGACCATTTGAATCTCCCCAATTTCAATTGTATTGCCAGACAACTTTCTTCCGCTTAAATCGTATGGGCCAAATACGGCGTATTCACCGTTTCGGTTCACTTCAATATCCTCCACCACTGTCAAAAACATGCCTTCTCCGAGGCTTCTACAATAAATGCCAAGAATATTTCCGGATTCCTTGCTGATCAACAATTCTCTCAAAATGCCCTTTCTATTCTTAACAAAATCGAAATGCATAGAATTATTAACAGTTACAGTATTGCGCTTAACATAAATCAGAGACCTGATTTTATCAGTCAGTTTTTTCATTCGGTATGGTTAGATTTAAACTTGGTTCAGGCTGTTCAAAAAAATGTACCAAAGAATAATTTTAATGCTCTTGTACCAATTGCTTGCGCGGAGAGGGCACTGAAAGAATTCAAGTGCCAATGTTTTCCATCACTCTAAAGCATCGCCTTGGAAGTTCTCCAGGTTATGTAGTAATCGTCTTAGTTCAACAATTGCAACAAAGCTCTTCATAAGATTGGGTAAGTGGAAGTTTCGTTATCTCCTCTCACCAAAAATATTGTGCCAAGATTATCTTATATGATTATTGCTTACTTGACCATGCTCAGGCAAGTAAGATTTTACCGATCCCGACTTGCCCATCCCTTGACTCACCTTGATTGAGCTGATCATAAGTCAACCGGGACGTATTTCAGAAATAAAATTGGAATAACGCTAAAGAGAAAATCCCTTAAACTTTTCTGCCATTTATAAAACATGACAGCGTTTCTTAAGTCAGTTGATAAGATCGATTATCTCATCGACCCGCGATGTGGTTTTACGCAATGGGTTTGGCGCCAAGTTCAATGATCCTGGTCTCAGGGCTAAACCCCGGCACATGGCAAACCAGTGCCAATACCTGTCTGCGAAATTGTCCGTCAAAGTAAACCATCTCATTTGTTTTGAACAATGATAATGTACTGCCAACTGAATGCAGCATAAAGACGCTCCCTGGGACGTGTTGGTGGCTGTCATCGCGACAAATTTAAGGGGCCAGTTGCGAATCAGGTAATTCCTCGCGGGCTTTACTTTTGCTGACTGGCTACGCTACGTAAAGTCGGCGTGAACCGAATCTCCGAAACCGTTTTCTTGCTTGACAGTTCGCCGGAACTCTTCGGCTTCGTCTTGAAGATCACTTTCCATGATCCAATAATTTCTATACAGCAAAACTAAAACAGTCGCTTTGATGCTACCCAGAGTTTCGCTGATAATTATAAGATCATAGTTTCCACTACTCCGACTGGAGACTATGATGCAAAGCCGTTTACTCATCTGTGTTGGTACAACTCCAGGTACAGCCAAATTCAATTCAACAATTAGCATAACCCCAGACCTGCACCTACAGAAGGCTTACTCTGCTATCAATTCAACTTCAATCCGGTCATTGATATGGGCATCCTCACTTGTGGGTTTTTCGATCATTTCCATACTTCCCCACGCTACCATATCAAGGCGCTTTTTTTCAATGCCATGATTCACGAGGTAACTCCTTACCAATTGGGCTCGTTTCTTCGTGAGAAGCTTATCGGATCCGCGTTTTTCTATCGTTTCATCAATAGCAAAGTAACTGTTTTCCTGAGCGGGCAATTTAATTTTACGTGCCGATCCTGAATTACAATGGCTGTGAAGGACTATCCTGTATGCGGGATTATTTTTCATCAAGACAACCAGCTCGTCTATTTCTGCTTGTGAAGTGGGTTTAAGAATGGCAGCATCCTCGTAGAAAAGAGTCTTATTCATGAAGGCAATATCATTGACCTCCATCTTGTTGAGTTTTATCCGGATCTCCCAGATGCCTTTGTCATTTTGGATAATATGCTTGCCACGCGAAAGATGGTCGATGTTAAACATTCGTGTTTCCTGGCTGTAACCTAGTACATCACAAACAAATGTCACCATCTGTTCCGGTCTTGTACCTTTCACTGCGACTGTCTCACCGCTTTGAAAACTTGCGATCTTCCTTGCTTTTTGAAAATTTACAAGCATTACCTCCGAGGGAATAACTCTTCCGTGGCTGTCCTCCACGATAAATGTGAACAGGTTGGTCGAGCTACCCGGGAAATTTGTTTTAAAACTTTCAATATTCTTAATGCCACCAATGAAGCCAAAATCGTGGGAGATGGCCCAGGCACTCTCGGGTTGTGCAATGTCGGAGACGGTTTTGCTTCGATGATGGGTGTCTCCTTGGGGGCTGAAAGAAGATAAATTGGCAGCTTCAAATTTCATCTCTGCCTCATATCGCGGTTCACGATGCTTGGGGTCAAC
>JGI11643J11755_11729915_pt1 | contig 9634 bp, 13 predicted proteins | sample IowConreferecore_FD_11755 | JGI IMG/M metagenome (IMG submission 11755)
AATGGAAAAATCTGGCTGGAGAGCCACTTAAAAGATCTCGACGATCACCAACTGGATATATTAATTAAACGTCATCCACTAATGAATAACCCATCATTAGATGATGCAAAGCCTAATCAATAATGAAAAAACTTTCAATTTTAATCCTGCTTATTGGCTCCGGTACGAATTTATTCGCTCAAACACCTGATGCAAGTACCGGCATCTTGGCCAACCCGGGTATAATCATTACGATTACCCTGGTACTTATACCCTTGCTGATTGCGGTCTACCTGGTTTCGGTAAAATTAAACAATATGGTCAAAAGAATCCGTGGCAGCAAGATCAGGAGCGAGGCTAAACAGCTTGCCAAGTCTCTTCAGGATATGAGCAACGAAGAGATCGGTAACGAACTGCTCAGGCGTAAACAGGCGCTTGAATTTAAACTAAGCAATACAGAACTGGCCGGAGAAATTCCGGTTGATGACAAAAAAGGGTTATTGCACAATATTGCCGAAGTTAATACGCCGCGTTTTATCGCCACCAAAAAGAAAGCGGTAAAAAGACCGGATATTGATCCTGCTTTAACGAAATTGATCTTATGGTATTTGTGTAGTGCCGCATTTTGGCTTGTAGTGGGCACTTCAATCGGTGAATATTTAGGAATTAAATTTGTGTCGCCGGATGTCGATCATGTAAGTTGGTTGAGTTTTGGCCGTTTAAGGCCCGTACATACTAATATGGTATTTTGGGGTTGGTCATCCCTTGCAATGATAGGGCTTGGATATTATGTGGTTTCTACGGTTAGCAATACCGTGGTAGCCAGTTTGAAACGTGGATGGTACGCCTTGTACCTGATCAACGCATCCGTTATCGCCGGAAGTATTTCATTGATGGCAGGCATTAATAATGCCGGGGGTGAATACCGCGAATATATCTGGCCAATTATGCTTTTGTTTGCCATTGGCTTGGTGATTACCCTTGTCAATTACCTGCAAACGATTGCCCGGCGTAAAACGAAGGAGATCTATATCTCTAACTGGTATATTGTAGCTGCCATCATGTTTACCATCGTTATTGCGTTGGTTGGGTACCTGCCTTTTTGGCAAAACGGGCTTGGAGAAACTATTGCACAAGGATATTATATGCACCAGGGTGTAGGCATGTGGTTTATGCTTTTTAACCTCGGGCTCATTTACTATTTTCTTCCTCAGCAGTTAAATACCCCTATTTATTCTTATAGCCTGGGTATCCTGGCGTTTTGGACTCAGATATTATTTTATACCCTGATCGGGACCCATCACTTTATTTTCAGTGCTATACCATGGTGGCTGCAAACAGTTGCCATTATCGGTAGCATGGGTATGCTGATACCCGTATTTGCCGGCACAACCAATTTCCTGATGACCTTTCGGGGTAACTTTCATAAAATTGGTTCGAGCTATACCTTGCCTTTTTACCTGGTTGGGGTAATCTTTTATTTCACAGGCTCGTTTCAAGGCACCGCCGAAGCTTTTCGTTCTACGAACTTATACTGGCACTTTACAGATTTTACAGTCGCCCACTCCCACCTTACGATGTATGGCATCATCGCCTTTATGTTATGGGCCGCTATTTATACGCTGGTACCCCGGCTTACCGGCAAGGAACCGCGCCAGGGCTGGGTAGGCGCTCATTTCTGGATGGCGCTGGTTGGTCTGTTATTTTATACGGTACCCTTAATGATTGGCAGCACTTTAAAGGGGATCTCCTGGCAGGAGGGTAAACCGTTTATTGACTCGGTAGTACAAATGGCCCCTTACTGGCTGTGGCGGGCTATAGGCGGATCGTTAATGTGGATATCACATGTGATCTTTGCTTATAACCTGTATTATATGATTGCCGGCAAGGAAGAAATTGATCTGCAAAAAACAGTATTTGATGAACTTGAGAAACTGCCCGTTAAAAATGCCATACAATAATTAAAACAATGGAAATCTATAATAATCATAAAAGACTTTTTGGGGCGGCCATAATATTATTTATTGCCTTAACCATGTTTGCAGCTGTTTTGCCTGCGCTTAATGCAGAAAAGAATGATGTCCCCCTACCGGGTAGTAAGCCATTAACGGTTGATGAAATGGCAGGTAAAGGGGTCTATATCAGCGAAGGCTGCATTGCCTGCCATACCCAACAGGTTAGAGATGTGGATATGGATAAGATATGGGGCAGCCGCCCTGGTGTCGCAGCTGATTATGCACGGATCAAAAGGACGGATTTATGGAGAAACACGGCAATGCTCATGGGGTCTGAACGTACCGGGCCCGATCTGACCAATATCGGTGTCAGGCAACCCAGCCAGGATTGGCTTCTTCTCCACTTTTATAACCCAAGATCGGTCGTGGCGCAGTCCATTATGCCTGCTTATCCCTGGCTGTTCCAGGTAAAAGATTATGCTTTTCCTGGCGATGTAGTGGTACATGTACCCGACGAATTCCGCAAAGGGATAACAGGCGAGATAGTGGCCACCAAAGAAGCGCTGCAATTAGTTGCTTACCTCAAATCGTTAAAACAGGTAGCTCTGCCAGATGGAAAGCCAACACCATTATTTCTTTATGGAAAGGACTCAAAAGAAACAGGTTCGGCACAAAGTGCCGGAAATGTCAAGGCAACTGCTGCACCGCAACTTGATGGAGCTGCCTTGTATACCGCAAATTGTTCCAGTTGCCACCAGCCAAACGGTGAAGGCCTGGTAGGCGCTTTCCCGCCATTAAAGGGCAGCAAGGTTGTACTGGATGACAACCCCGAGGTACAGATCACCATTATCATGCAGGGCTATAACGGCAGGGCAAGTGAAGGATTCGGCGTTATGCCGCCTGTAGGAACGAACAATAACCTAAAACCCGAAGAAATCGTGGCTATTGTTAACCATGAACGCACCAGTTGGGGTAATAACTCTAAGCAGGTGACTGTCGAAGAAGTAAAAAAGTTTATTGCAGGACTTAAACCGGCAAAATAACATAACCGCAAAAAAATAAGGAGATGGAAACAAGAAAAACAATAGTTGGCGTAATCTTGTCGGCTTTATTGCTGTCTGCCGGGCTGCCGGCCCTGGCATGTGACGCTTGCAAAAAACAGCAACCAAAATTGTTGCAGGGCATCACGCATGGGTCGGGGCCAGGTAGCAACTGGGATTATTTAATCGTAGGTATTATGGTGATTATCACCGTATACTCTTTTTATGCCATGGTTAAATGCATGGCCAAACCTGGTGATAAGGCTCATCAGCATATCAAAAACACCATTTTAAACTAGTAGGATGATGGAGGATAAAAGTTTTGTAACCCTGTTTATTGATAATGATCCCCAACCTATCGGGACATTTCCTGCACCTGTATCTTTTGAACTGGATACTAAAAAGCTGACCGATGGCAAACATACCCTTAAGGTAGTGAGTAAAGATCATCGGGGAAAAGAAGGCATCAAGACCATTCCCTTTATTGTGCGCAATGGCCCGGCCATCGCTGTTGAAGGGATTAAAAAAGATGAGGTGGTTGATGGTGTTTTGCCGTTAATGATCAATGCTTACAGCAAAGGCGACCAGAAGACTTTCATGCTGCAGGGCAGTGAGACCCCACAGAGTATTCCTTTCTGGATCATTGTTTTGCTGATCCTGTTTGCAGCATGGGCAGTTTACTATCATATTACTTCCGGACAAATAAACTTATTTAAATGAAGGATATAGAAAGTATCGGAGACATCAGGCTTTTTGTAGATGAATTTTATGAGAAGGTGAGGAATGATGAACTAATAGGCCCGATTTTTTTAGAAAAAATAGAAGATTGGCAACATCATCTGGAGAAATTATATGCTTTTTGGAACGGGGCACTTTTAGGTGTACCAGGGTTCCGTGGCAATCCTTTTGCCAGGCATGCCCCCTTGAAGATAGGCCCCAAACATTTTGACCGGTGGTTGAAATTGTTTAATGAAACAATAGACGGAAATTTTGAAGGCGATATGGCAACAAATGCCAAAAACCGGGCCGAATTGATGGCTTTCATGTTTTTAAGCAGGTTGCAAAAAATGGAAGGTGGCTCTGACAAGGTGATTGTTTAAACTAATGAATAAAATCATTTACTGAACATAGATATGAAAAAACAAACAATTTTATCGGTCAGGAGCATAATGGCCATCTTTTGGTTAGGATTTTTTATGGCGATCAGTTTTATGGAAGCGCCCTTAAAATTCTCTGCGCCTAATCTAAGTATGGCGGAAGGTCTGCAAATTGGCAAAATCGTTTTTAAATCATTAAATATATGTGAATGGATTTTTCTCGTCATTATTCTCCTTACGTGCATCGTCAAAAAGACTTCCCGTACCGGATTTTATCTGATCGTTGCCATTAGCATTATTATGGTAATAGAGACCGCATGGTTGCTACCCATATTAGATGCCAACGCGGATAAAATCATAAAAGCGGAGCCAGTTACCGGCCATTTTGCTCATTGGAGTTATATTATTCTTGAAGTGATAAAGGTGCCTGTGTTGTTGCTGTTAGGCCTGGAGAGTGCCAAGGCCGCCCGGCAGCAAAAGATTTAAATCATTTAACTTTTTAAAGATGCAAGAGCTTCAGAAGAATAACCATTACAAAGTGATTGCAGTCGAATTACCGGCCGGTACAAATATGCCGAGGCATTTCGCAACTTCAGATGCGTTTGTGATTGTTGAGTCGGGAAATGCGCTGTTGATTTACAAGGGGGAAACCTGTGAATTAAAAAAGGGCACCAGCCTATCCATTCCCGCACATGAACCCCATATTTTAAAGGTTATTGAAGATTTTAAAGCTTATATCATTTTGGGAAGCGATGCCTTGATCACTTACGCGGTTATGTAAATGAAATATAGTGTCAATGGAAAGAAAACCGATTAAACGAAGTAAATATCTGGTTGAGATCTCAAAAGATCATCACGTAAGCCTGCTTTTTTGCTGGAAGATACGGGAAGGCTTAAAGAAAGGTGTAGCCTTGCCAAGAATTTGTGCATATATTAGTTTTTTTTGGGAACAGCATTTAAAAGAACATTTCAAGGAAGAAGAAGAACTGTTATTTAATCACACTCAGCATCCGCTTTGTCAACAAGGAAAAGCTGAACATCTCCTGCTTTTTGAGCAGTTGAACAGGTTGACCCACAATGAACGTGCTGCAAAGGAAAAATATATTTTATTTGAAGAGTTGCTGAATAAACATATTCGTTTTGAAGAAAGAGTACTTTTCCCTTCTCTGGAGAATTTACTGCCGGTATCCGTCTTGGAAAATGCTTGTGAGTTATTGGTTCTAAAGCATTCTGCTCCTTATCGGGATAATTATACGGATGAGTTCTGGGCCAAAACCAACGATAAATAAGATAATTATGTCAGCTCAGCCCCCTAAAAATATTAAGATCTCAGTTTTTTATGAAGGAGAAACCTATGAATTTGATACCTACACCAACGAATATCGTAGTCTTATGATGCTGATTTATGATAAGCTATACACCGAGGGATTTGGAGAATGTTTGGGCATGGGTAAATGCGGAACCTGCTTGATAGAGATACTGGAAAACAAATACCCGCTTACTTTTTACGAACGAAATGAAGTTACTACCCTGGTAAAGGCAGGCTATACAGGAAAAGAAGTTCATTTGTCATGCCAGGTTATGGTTAATGAATTCATGGACGGATTAAAAGTTAAGATTTTGTAAGAAAATATAATCATGGTTATACAAGATGTTTTAGCACAGCTGGACACGGCTACCGGCCCGATAGTAAAAGTTTACAGCGCGGTGAACATCTTAAAGTAATGGTTTAGGATTTACAAAAGTAATGGTTTAAATGAATATAAAACGGGCGTTAGCACTAAATTGGTGGCCGTACAAGGCCGCGTAAGTTACCTGGAAGCGAGAAGCCCGGTCATCATCAATAAATTTGGCGACATGGATATTTTAGTTGATCTTTCGTTTTATCTTCAACTTCATTGTTCGACTGGTATATTTTAAATTAGCAGGAAAGTGAGGCTATGAATGGCCTGATTGGAATGGACAGGAGAAGCTCTTTAAGAAACTAACAATGGAAATCCTTTTGACTAAAATACAACAATGTGCCGTCTGTAAAGATTATTTACCATTAGGTCAGAAACCTATTGTACAGTTAGCTGCAACCTCCAAAATAATAATTATCTCCCAGGCTCCCGGCAGGCGCGCCCATGAAATCGGAATCCCCTGGAACGATGTAAGTGGGGAAAAATTAAGAGAATGGATGAATGTAGATGAGGGGACGTTTTATAACGCAAATAATTTTTCAATAATGCCAATGGGTTTTTGCTATCCCGGTAAAGGAAAAGCAGGAGATTTGGCGCCGCGCCCCGAATGCGCTCCCTTATGGCATCCGGAAATTTTAACAAACATTGCAGGCATATCACTCATTTTATTAATAGGGCAATATGCACAACGTCATTATTTAAAAAAAAGCGCTAAAAGTAATCTCACAGAAACAGTAAAAAGCTTCAATGAGTTTCTTCCGCAATACTTCCCCTTACCGCATCCTTCTCCACGAAATCGAAATTGGTTAAAGATAAATCCGTGGTTTATGGAGGAAACAATTCCTGCGCTGAGGGAAAAAATCAAAGAAATTTTATAAATGTTTTTTACCAAAACATGTATATGACGGGACAGATTCAGACAGAGAAGGGTACATTAAAGCCTTGTTAAATGAGAGTGCAGCGATACGTCAGCACGAACTGAACAATCTACAAACAGGAACGGCTGTTTGGGTTAGCCTGGAAACACCATCAACGGAACGGTGATGTGCTCAGGAAGAACATCACTGATATATCTGCCCACTATTTCCTCAAAATGGAAGCGATGGTTAACCACTGCTATCAGGTCGATCTGCATTTCATTTTCCATGATGTCCAAAACGCCTTGTGAGCTTCTCTCTTTTATATTATTAAAGATTAACCGATCATAATTAACATGATTGGCCACAGATTCGTTAAAGAAAGCGTCGGCATAATTTTCTTCAATATGAGGTAATCCTTTTGCCGAAACGTGTGCCACCATCAGGCTGGCATGATATGGTTTTGCCAGTTCCACTAATTGGTTTAATACCTGCTTCCTGCAGTACCTTAAATCAGCCATATATACTATTCGCTCAAACTCTTTTAAGCCAAACTTGGCTGGCACAAGTAAAAGAGGACAATTTACCCTGTTTAAAACACTATGGATATTAATAGCTTTTGCGTCATGATTGATCATCGGTGTTTTTGCCAGGCCTTTAATAATTAACCAGATATCATTTTTAATGATCAGTTGAATCAAGTCTCTTTCATTAAATTCAGAAATGTCTACTTCGCCGATCTCTGGTTTAAAAAGGCTTTTTGCTTGGTCCGAATGATGGAGTGATCCTAAATGCCCGGTCAATCCTGTAGTTTCTTCAGTTTCTATATCTTTTCCTTCTGAAACTAAAACAAGTTCTTTTACCGGGTTTGGAGAACTTTTGATAACTGTATTCGCTACGAGTAGTTTGGCGTTTATTTTCATCGCGATTTGCAAAGCTAATTCTGCAGCATGTTTTGCCATGCTTGAGCTGTCGTTGATAATAATAATTGTTTTCATAACCGGCTGATTTATTGTATTGTAAATTACCTGTTTTCCTCGCGCTAATAAATGATCGCCCGCACCTTTTTAGATGATACTTATAGCCATCATGCCGTGACAGCTTAAAAAGGCCTCACTTTTTCCATGACTGGTTTGCATAGTGTTTTTACGACCTTAAAAGGTGCGAAATGTCACATTTTTTGATGCTTGCTGCCCTGTCTCAGGAATACTTTGTTGGGGATATTTGTGATATAAAATAAATAACATGATAACTTTAAAAATTAAGTCGACAGAAGCAGATAGTTCATCTTCATTTCTAAAAAGAAATAGAACTTTACAAAAGTGGACCGCATTTGCCGACAGTCAGGCCAAAAACCGGATGTTGTGGTTCTTGGTCGCATTTATATTCCAGGCGGTGGTTTTCCTTCCAATACCCGCAGCATTAATGTATTATTACAATGCCCCGGTTGTTACCCTGGCTATCACCGTCCCTTTGTTTTTTGGTTTTTTAGTTATTGGGATGTGCGGTTTTGGAATACGCACGCTCATTTTTTATACGTCGCTTAGTATTATAATAAATTTAGCCATGGTCATGTTTTTTATACTCTGACCGCTCATAGTAATTTAAGGACTATAACTATTTTAAAAAGAATGGGCACCATGAACTAAGTTCATTTGCTCGGCAGTTTCTATTACTTTAAAGGCAGCAAATAAGCTTTTTAAAACTTAAGGAAATGATATATACACTGCGCTCAAATAAGCTCTTCGTCTTATATGAGTTGTATTGTACCGATAGAATTAATCAGGAATAGTTGTTTAATCAATGCTGAAGATTGATCTCATTGTCATGGTGCTGATCGATGAATGCTTCGTCACTGGTTTTGTTTTGCTGCCAGAGGTCAAGATCATTAATAGCCTGCCTGGCTAAATCGGACGGCTTTTCGTCACGTTTTTCTCCCGCTTCTTTTCTCATTTGTTGTGTTCCAGCCATCCAGGACGCGATATGTTTGACACCCATCCTGGTAAGTTGACTAATTACGGTTTCAGGAATCGTATCATGTGTAAAGGCAATAACCGCTTCTTTTCCCTCAGCATAGGTGGTAGTTTCCAGGCTCAGGGGATTGGTAATTAAGGTGATATCATGTTTCTTTTGATTGGCTTTCGCCAAAGATTCTTTTTCAAATGGTTTGATTCCGTAGACAACCGCTTTCATCTGTCAGTATGTTTGTACCAGCAAAGATATGGACACCCCGGTAAAAGAACTATGCGGTAGGGCAGAGAAAAAAGTGACAGTTATCAGTTTTTCATTTGCCTCAACCGATCAGGGCTGAGAAGACTTATGCTGCTTCCTTTTTTTTCGATCAAGCCTTCCGTTTTGAAATCAGCTAATGTTCTGCTGACCGTTTCAATAGCCATTCCTGCCATCGAAGCCAGGTCTTCTCTGGTAATTTTAAAGGTTTTCTTTTGATCGTCATCCTTTCCAGCCAAGCGCAATAGAATCTCGGCCATTCTTTTGCGCACCGAAAAATAGGCAAGCTGTAAAAGCTGTTCCTCTTTTTCTTTGATATCGTTGGCGAGCAGCTTGATAAATGCGTGCGCTATATCGGGGTATAAATTCAATAGGTTTTCTATATATTCCTTTGGAAGCAAACACAATATGCTGTCTTCCATGGCGATGGCCGTATCACCATAAGGTTCATTGGCCAGAACGGCCTGTATACCCAAATAATGCTCCTCCGCGTAAACACCGGTCATGAGTTCGCGGCCATCGGCTGCTTTAACCGTTTTTATGCGGCCTTTTAGTACAAGGAAAAGACCGTGCCCTTTATCTCCTTCAAAATAGATCACCTGCTTTTTCTTAAACAGCCGAGCCTTTCGTTCATCAATAATTTTCTTTAATTCTTCAAGCCCGTTCTTTTTACTGAAAAGACGGTCCAGTTTATCCAGAGAGTTGCTATAAAACCGTTGTTGGGTTTCCTTTTTCTTCAAGCGGCTTTCTATAGCTTTTAATAATTCCATGTTATGAAAAGGCTTGGTCAGGTAA
>JGI11643J11755_11836829_pt1 | contig 9548 bp, 8 predicted proteins | sample IowConreferecore_FD_11755 | JGI IMG/M metagenome (IMG submission 11755)
GCTGCTCTTTTTGGCTCGGTGTCTACTATTGCAAAACCTGTATTGACTACAGTGGATCCATTCTTACTCTCGTTCTTAGTTTATCTTATATCTGCAATATTCTTTAGTGCAACAATAGTACTAACAAACAATTCATCATCATCATTGCAAACATAGTCCTCATTTTACAAAAGAAGATACTATATCTCGGTAATTGTAACTTTAATTATTGGCGCAGCGATAGCCCCAGCCATGTTCTTCTTTCGTATATCAGGCAAACAACACCATCAGACACTTCACTTTTGGCAAACGGCGAAACTATTTGCAATCTGACTACGCTATGTCATGGCGCAAGTATTTTGTTTCTATCTCTCTTTTTTGCATAATTTTATTGATGATCAGCAGTATTGTTACTGCTGATACTTCTTAACACTTCTTAACGATTGTTTACAATCAGGATATCTTCTTATTGGGGCTTTTTTTGGACAAGTAATTGGTGTAAAGTGAATTTATAATTATTGCTGCAACAAGAGCATAAAACATGTTGAATGCTAAAGCTCCAACTATAATGTTGTTTTGCATAGATAATACATCGCCAATTACAAGAAATACAATTCTTCCGGTTGGGTCTTGCTGTGTTATTATCGGGGCTTCCTTAATATTATTGATTGCTGGAAGAACGATCAAATAGGTTATAGGAATAAATAAAAAAATCCAGAGGGCAAAGCCAAAACATAGACCATAAACAGGTGCATATTTAGTTATAGTCCTTATTATTAAATCCGTTTTATTATTACTAATATGTATAGCAAAAGGTATCGCCATAACAAGACCCATAAAGCTTCCTGCTACAAAATGTAATAGCAATCCAGCTATAATCATATAAATCGAATATAAATGAGAGTGAGTAATGGATGAGATAAATACAAGGTAGAAGGCGCCTGCAGGAATGGCTGTTACTTTTTCTACCATCACAATTAATGTACTTATCCCAATAGATGATACTAGTCCAGCTATCAATCCAAAACCTATTAGTCTAAGTCGAAGTTTCAATTCCTGTGAAACATCAATAATTAAGATACGACGAAGGTTCTTTGATCGTATCATATATGCAGATACACGTGGATGTAGTATTTTTACTTTTATCCTGCTTTAACCCAAGACATACAATTAAATAGATATATATTATAAAAATTGTAAAAATTTGAAATATTTATCGTGAGTTCTAGTCATTAAAACAATGGATGGAAATTAGTCAACCTTAAGAAGGAACAGTATTCTCACTTGCAATAGAAAGAATAATAGCCATAGCTCCTCATACCATCCTGACTACAAGAGTATAAGATGTGGTGAAACTCGGAGAATTTAATAACTCATCCCAAAAATATTTCCAGGATATTCGACCGGATGCCTTGCTCCATTCGGTACTTGCGCGGCTCTTATACGTAGAGCAAAAGAAGGTGGATTTATTGAAACTAACAAGCTTATCTTTAAGTCGGCCCTACCACATAATGAACTGTGGCAATACAATGAATTTTCTCAATTGTTTAATGAAAACGAGATCAAGACTTTCTTCGCTTATTTTAAGTTCTCGAAGAAAGTAATCATATTATATATAAGCTTGACATGGGATGATAGTAGAAGCCGGGTCAGCTAATGCAAAGGCAAAAGACAAAACAACGGGAGTTGGAAGATAAGTTTGAATAGAAGAAAAAATGCGCATCCGTATCCAACACCAAATAAAGATTTTTCTTCTACATTAGGAGAAGAATTACTGCAGAGAGTTGAAATGGATTATGAGGAGTTTAAGAGAACACATACTTTTAAGTTCCCTGCCTGGCTTCATGGTTCTCCCAGAGGTAAACTCTTCAAATTAGAAGTAGAAGATTGTCCACGTTTTGGAGATAAAGCTTTTGTTGAGTTTGACTCGGCTCGAACGGCTTTTCTGAGTATCGATATGCAAGTGGATTTCTGCGGTCCAAGAGGATATGTCGACGTTATGGGGTACGATCTGGGCTTAACCTCAGCTGCTATAAAGCCTACCATGTATGTATTAAATACAATAAGAAATGGAACCGACATTAAAGTAATACATACAAGAGAAGGACATCTGCCAGATCTTTCAGATGCACCTTACAATAAAATCCTGCGTAGTAAAATAATTGGAGATGGTGTGGGAATTGGAAATACTCCAGAAGGAGGACTCGGAAGATTGTTAATAAGAGGAGAAAAGAACTGGGACATAATTGATGATTTATATCCTATTCCTGGAGAATATGTAGTAGATAAAGCAGGAAAAGGAGCATTCGGTCAAAGCAATTTACCATTAATTTTAAAAAACCTGGGAATAACTCATCTAGTAATCACTGGAATTACAACTGATGTATGTGTTCATACAATCATGAGAGAAGCAAATGATTATGGCTATTGGTGCGCTTTACTCAAAGATGGCACAGGGGCTACTGACTATGGAAACTATCAAGCTGCAATAAAACAAATCAAAATGCAAGGAGGAGTATTTGGTTGGGTTTCCGATTCCAATAAATTCGTAAATGCTGTCAAATCTGCTTTTAATAGTAGGGAGACAGGTTAATTTTAAAGAATTATATCCTTTATCAATACGTCTAGCAGAATGTGAGTTAATTCTTCAACTGAAGACAAATTATCTCTGCCCTTTATGATATGGCACAGCCAAAGAGGCTGGAGCATAACTTCGCTTATACATTCCTGCCATAATGGCTATTGGTAAAATATACGGCAACATTAATAGAAATTGTAATGGTATTGCTGTTCCTATAGACTGAAGCCCTATTTGAAATGAATCCACCATTCCAAAAATTAATGCTCCTGCTACCACATAGAATGGTTTCCATCGACCAAATATTACCACAGCAAGCGCAATCCAACCTTGCCCAGCAGTAATGTCCTCTAGAAAGTTGCCTATTGTGACTAACGCAAAGTATGAGCCTCCTATTCCAGCAAGCACTCCTCCAATTATGACAGCCAGGTAACGCATTTTGTAAACGTTCACCCCCAACGCTTCTGCCTGTCTTGGATTTTCTCCAACTGTTCTTATTTTCAAACCTAGGTTCGTTTTAAATAGAAAAATATGGGTCAATGGAACTAAAAAAAAAGCCAAATACACCATAGGATCATAGCTGAAAAGAATTGAACCAATAACCGGCATATGGCTTAGAACCGGAATATCTATTGCAGATATCTCGTTTATTTTGGGAGCTATTGTTACTACTCCAAATATTAGCCTATACAAAAGCGCCGTAAGTCCTGTACCTAGCAGCCAGATTGCCAGTCCTGCTACAAGTTGGTTTGTTCGTAGGTTAACACTTAAGAAAGCCATTAAAATGGCCATTATAGCAGGGCCACTAATTGCTAATAGTAATCCAATAAATATGTTCCCGGTAAAATAAGTTCCAATAAAGCCAGCAAAAGCACCCATCAACATCATTCCTTCTACACCAAGATTCAGTACGCCAGAGCGTTCAGCTATATTCTCTCCAAGTGCTGCAAAAATAACTGGGGTACTCAAACGTATCCCAGATGCAACAATACCAGCTGCGAACGCAGCATCTAGCAACCTTATACTGCATCCTCCGTTTTCCGAATTTGCAAATGTGCAAATAATTCTCCTATTAAAACGAATACAAGTACCAATGCCTGAAGCGTTGTAGCAAATGAACTAGGTATGCCTAGTGTTCTATACATTACTTCAGAGCCTGACATAAGAGCAGCAAAGAAGAATGCTGCTATTGCAACTCCAAATGGATTGTTTCTACTAAGCAATGCTATTATCACTGCGATGAAACCATATCCAGGAGAAAGCCCTTCTATCAAAAGATGTTGAACGCCTGAGACAAGAACTGCACCAGTTATACCTGCAAGTCCACCACTGATTCCCATTGTTATAAAAGAGCTCTTAGCCACATTCATCCCAGCATAACGAGCAGCCTTGATATTTTCTCCTACACTCTTGATTTCAAATCCGATTTTCGTTTTCGATAAAAGGATATAGACTGCAACGGTTGCTAAGGCTGCAATTATTATTCCAGCATGTAGACGAGTATGCGGTAATACTATTGGTAGTTGTGATTGTGGAAAAATGATAGGGCTATATGGATTAAAAACAGTATTTGGGTCTTTTAGAGGACCGTGTAATAAATATGCAATAAAAAGAAATACAACAAAGTTTAGCAGGACTGTAACAATTGTTTCATTGATTCCAAGTTTAACCTTAAGTGCAGCCGGTATTAGACCGAAAGATCCTCCAAATACAAAGCCGGCCGCTACCATAGCAACAACCCCTAACACCGGTACGGAGCCAATTATCGAGATCCCTATCAAAGTCCCACCAAGTGCGCCCATGTATAATTGTCCTTCTGCGCCAATGCTCCATACTCTGCATTTAAATGCTACAACCACTGCTAAACCTACTAAAATCAATGAAGTAGTCTTGACAAGAGTATCTGCTATTCCACGAATGCTGCCAAAGGCTCCTTTTAACATGACTTCATATGCAATAACAGGATTTACTCCGGATAAAACGAGAATAATCGCAACCACTACAAAGGCAAGACCTCCAGACACAAATGGTATGTAAGATTTAAAGTAGATTGACCTTTTTCTTTGGAGCTCGACTTTAATCGTTTTAACCCACCTTCAAATAAATTTATAGTGGGTCGATAGTACTCATTGCTTTGCCACCCATCAATAGTCCAATTCGATCAACATTAGCTGTTTCTTTTTCAACAATCGCCATTATCCTTCCTGCATAAATTACAGCAATTCGATCGCTTATTGCTAGGATCTCTTCTAGATCCAAAGATAGCAGCATAACTCCAACGCCGTTTTCCCTCTGTTTTATAAGCTGTTTGTGAACAAATTCTGTTGCACCAATATCCAGTCCCCTTGTAGGATTGTGAGCAATTAGCACTTTGGCATTTCTAGAAAGCTCTCTTCCCAATATTATTTTCTGGAGGTTACCACCAGACATTGATCTAACTGGAGCATTTAATCCTGTTGTTTTTATATCAAAATCTTTGATTACTTTTTCTGCAAATTTTCTCATTTCGCTTTCATTCAAAAATAATTTATTGCAATAAGGCTTAGTATACCACCTGTCAAGAACCATATTTTCTACAATAGTGTATTCTAAAATTAATCCAGTATGAAGACGATCTTCTGGTACATATGCAATACCCCCTTCCCTAATTTGCCTTGGGGATAGACTTACAATAGAACGTCCATCCAGACTAATCTGTCCATTCTTAACCTTTCTTAGGCCTGCTATAACTTCGGCCAGCTCGCTTTGACCATTGCCATCAACACCTGCAATCCCTAAAATTTCACCTTTTCGTAAATCCAAACAAATATCTTTAAGAAATAATATATTGGAATTATTTAGAGCAGACACATCTTTTATTTCCAAAATAGTCGGCGTTATTTTTGATGTACTTCCTTGATTAAATTGATGATCGACAATAGCTCGTCCTATCATCATTCGTGCTAATTCATCCTCGCTAGTGTCAGAAGTTTTAAGGGTTCCTATTACCTTGCCATTTCTTAATACAGTAATTCTATTGCTTACTTCGATTACTTCCCGCAACTTATGAGTAATAAAAATTATGGATATTCCTTGGTTTACCATTGAGCGTAATACTTCAAAAAGTGTTTGTACTTCCTTAGGCGTGAGCATTCCAGTTGGTTCATCAAGAATTAATATGTCAATGTCACGATAAAGAGCTTTTATTATTTCTACGCGTTGCTGTTCGCCAACAGATAAATTACCCACAGTTGCTTTGGGATCTATTTTGAGACCGTATTTCTGTGATAATTCTAAAATTTTCTTCTCTGCGTTAGATGTATCTAAGAAAATCCCTTTGGTAGATTTTAGGCCCACAATTATATTCTCTATAACAGTATGAGGAGGAGTCAACAAAAAATGCTGATGGACCATTGATATACCAAGATTAATTGCATCTAATGATGACTTGATTGCAACATCTTTTCCCCTGACATAAATTTCACCAGATTCGGGTTGATATAAACCATATAGTATGCTCATTAAAGTTGTCTTTCCAGCTCCATTTTCTCCCAGAAGCGCATGGATCTCTCCTTTTTTCAAATCAAAAGTCACATTTTGATTTGCTATTAAATTACCAAATCGACAGTTTATCCCTTTCATTAGGACGATTGGTTCATTCTCATTGTCTTTTGTATAATTATGCATCTCTGCTTTAACTCTGTCAGAGTTTGAAATTGAGCATTTTGTGTTTTCTTGAAACTTCCCCAATTTGGCCAAAAATCGATTCAATTGTTTTAGGGTCATATTGAAATTAACAATTATGAGGTAGCCGTGGTCCTTTCTGGCACTTGTATCTTGCCGCTTATGACATTATCTGTTATCTGCTTTAGCCTATTCTTTACCTGTACAGGAATCTTACTATCCAGGCTGTGAAACGGTGCTAGATAGATTATTCCATCTTGTGGTCCTCCTTTCTGTGCTTCAAGTCCGGGCTTAGTGATCTCAGCTCGAAAATTGCCTTGCTGAACTTGTTTAAAAGCTTGATCATATGCCTTATCCATATCTAGCACAAATGAAGTCAACACTGTGTTTGGCGCCAATTTATTCTGATCCGCAACTGCTCCAAATGCGTAAACGCCCTTTTCTTGAGCAGCATAGATAACACCATGGCCAGAGGTGTCTGCCACATGGAGCAAAAAGTCCGCACCAGAATTTATTTGTGTCAGTGCTGTTTCTTTTCCTTTAGTGGGATTGTTCCAATCACCTACATAGGAAGTCAGTACTCTTATGTTAGAATTGATATACTTTGCACCTTGCTTATACCCTTCTTCAATATTAATTACATTTGGATATTCTTGTCCACCAACAAAGCCAATTACGGCTGTTTTTGACATCATTGCAGCAACTGCTCCTAACAGAAATGAACCCTGCTGCTGCATTGGGAAAATAGATGCGACATTAGGTTGTAACTTGACTGTTCCTGTCATAATTACAAATTTTACATCCGGATAATCAGGTGCTACTTTAACGGCTGGGTCTCCCCATTGAAAGCCTTGAGCAATAATCAAATTGTAACCCGAATCAGCATAGCCCCTCAAAGTAGACTCTATATCTGGAATTGAAATACCATCTGCCGTTGCAACTTGAATGCCATACTTACTTTTCAATATTTGTGTAGCATTATATCCTGTTGCTCCCCAGCCTCCATCATTGAACTTACCATCAGTTACAAATGCTAATTTAGGTTGTGACGATGGTTGTTGTGCAGAATTAGGATAAATTTGGAAAGGATGAGAAATGACTGTTGATATTAATCCTATTGTAATTGCAGCTCGAAATATAAGGTGTAGGTCTATAGTGCTTCTGACCATACTAAACAAAAGGTTATTATTCGCGATATTATAGTTTTCTTATAATATATAATTAAAATATCACGTATGACAAATAAATAATGATGTCATACATCCTGAATATTTATGCTAATGATGTCTTTCCAGCCAGAAGCAATCATTGGGGTCGTAAAAAATAGTATGTCATCAACTTTAATAACAGAATATCATTATTATAAAACTCTTTCCAGTGGGATATTAAAACCAGTTATAATAATGACAACAAAGACAAATAAGGAAAAACACTTTTTTGTGAAGTTACTTTCCAACCGTTCTAAGGTTTATGAAGCAAATGATGGTCACTTAATTGTGGTTATTGTAGCACAAGTTGAAAATTATGAATGGACAACTAAAAAACAAGATTGAAGAAGCAAACAATATGGCAATAGAAAGAATATTGAAATCAAGGCCGCTTTTAATAGACATAAAACCAGCGATAGAAGTTCTTCCAAACATGAAAAAGAATTCAATTTTACATGCTGGTCCCCCAATCGAGTGGAAAAGAATGTGTGGGCCAATGAAAGGTGCCGTTGTTGCTACAATGATATTTGAGGAATTGGCTCGTAATTGGGATGAGGCTGTTAAGTTAATAGAGCAAGGCGATATTGAGTTTTCGTCAAATCATGAACACGATGCAGTAGGACCTATGGCTGGTATAATTTCTCCTTCGTTGCCTGTTTTAATTGTAAAAAATGAAAAATATGGTAATACTTGTTTTGGTCGCATTGTTGAGCAAAAAGTCCAGTTTGGAATTTTCAATAAATATGCCATAAGTTCAGAATTAAAATTTTGGTCAGAAACCCTGGCTCCAGCACTTAGAAAGGCACTCCTTAGAACTAAGGGAATAGATCTAAAATTTATAATGGCTAGAGCTCTTCATATGGGAGATGAGTTGCATAATAGGTCAGTTGCAGGTACTGCTTTGTTTGCTAGTATAGTAATACCATATCTAATAGAAGTTTTGGATAAACAAGAATTGGTGAAAGTTACAAAATACTTTTCTAGGAACGAGATTTTCTTCCTTTGTATTAGCATGGCTGCCTGCAAAACAATGATGAAAGCTGCCCATGATATTGAATATAGCACTCTTGTTACTGTAATGGCAAGAAACGGAGTTGATTTTGGCATAAAGGTCAGTGGCCTAGGAAACCAATGGTTTATAGGACAAGCCCAAATGATCGATGGATTATATTTTCCAGGCTACAAACGTGACGATGCAAATCCAGATATAGGCGATAGCGCAATAACCGAGACTGCAGGAATCGGAGCTTTTGCACTTGCAAATTCCCCCGCAATTATGTCTCTTATTGGAGGATCCGCAAATGATGCAATTAAATACACTAATGATATGCGTGAAATAACCATTGCCCTCAACGATACATTTTCTGTCCCTATCCTTGATTTCAAGGGAACAGCAACTGGCATTGATATAAGAAAAGTGATGAATACAGGAATATTGCCAGTCATAGATACTGCAATAGCTCATAAGAAAGCTGGAATTGGTATGATAGGAGCAGGAGTAGTCAAGCCTCCACTCGAAGCGTTCAAACAGGCTCTGTATGCTTTTGGTCAAAAATACAAGTTTTAATTAAATACAATGCTTTTTACTATGGAGAATTCCCCAAAGAAAGATTCCATAATATAAGAACGCTCCTATTGCCAACTATGAATGAATAACAAGTGCTAACGCATATAGAAATTCAGATACATTTGAGATTTCTATATCATAACTTTACGATGAATTTGAGTTTGGAGAAGCCTTCACATTTCTAATTCGTTTCACTTTGATATAGAAATTATCAATCATTATTCACATTACTCTGAACCGACGGTACGAGTTAGATTCTATAGATATATTTCTTTTGGCTAAGTGAGATGGTTCTTTATTTTTTGTACCATCTCTTTAATTGTAATTGGTTTTCGAATAATGTCTTCATCTGATAGGGATATTGCATTAATGTCCTCTTGTTGATATGCTGTAATAAAGCAGACTCTGACTTGATCATTTATTTGTCTCATTTCATTATATAATTCAAAGCCGTCCATTTTTGGCATTTTAATGTCAAGAAGCACCAAAGCGTAAGAAGAAGATTTGTGCTTGAAAGCTAACAATGCCATTAGAGGATCGTTAAATGTATCAA
>JGI11643J11755_11767491_pt1 | contig 9541 bp, 10 predicted proteins | sample IowConreferecore_FD_11755 | JGI IMG/M metagenome (IMG submission 11755)
GCGGATACGGGCATCGGCAGTTTGAGGTAGGCCGCTAACGACGGGAACAGTTCTGTCTATTGTGCCCCAGGCCAGTACAGAACCGGTGTATTGATAGGAGGTGCTTACGCGGACGTCAGTTTCAGAAAACCGTTGTGGCCCACTGTCTAACTGTAGCGAAGCAAGTCGTAGCCATCTAATTCGGGCCAAATTTGTCCCCTAACCACTTATTTCAATTCCAGTGGGCTCTTCGGTTATTACAAACTGGTACTCCACAAGGCGGATAATATTTGTTCCCAACACAGATTCTATAGTACTACCAACTACGGCACTTTCAGTACCTTCGTCGAACTCTGGGGATTTGCGGACAAATATTGTTTCGTCTGGGTTGTCCATGTCGGGAATGAATAAAAACGGGTCTCGCTGTCCCCCAACGGCTTCGTCCAGTTCACGGAAAATTTCTAATTCAAGAGGGGTCCGGCGGAACAGTATTGTAAAGCTGCGCCGGTCAAACTGGGGATAAACGTAGCGCCTACCCCGTTCCGTTTCCAGCAAAATATCGGTGCGGTTCTTAACAATCTTACGACCCCACCGCCCAATGCCTAGCTCTACCGGGCTACCGCTCGCCACCGGTTGCCCAGCATTATCGAATACGGGCTCTCCCGTTTCGGAGTCAATTTCTACTAATTGGTAGCCAGATAGATAAGATCCCATATTTTATGCCGGTAACGGACGGCTAGACGTAATACCTTGGGTCCTTGAAGACACAAAGCGAACCATTCGCTCGCCTACACCAAAGACATTGCTTTCCAACTGGTCCATAATCTCAGGCACCACATTTTGGCGAATCGTTAGACGGTCTAACTCCACGCCGTTAAAGTGAAACACTGGGCTAACAGAAACATTAAATTCCACCGTTGTTCCCCCAGCCTCAGCCGGGAATAGGGAACGGGGCCTAACATTACCCTCAGTGTCAGTCGGAAATAGAATATTAACACCCTTACTAAACAAATCAGCTGCGGCCGAGAATATATCCACAGCTAACTCGAACGGCGTCTTGGGCTTGGCTACAGGCGTAGGAGGCGTAAGCTGCCATTTCAATATTGCGTCTAAGGCGTTTAGCACATCCTGGCCGCCCGCTGCTCCTGAATTAACCAACGTAGTTAGTCGATCTACCGTAGCCTTAAACTGCTGCGAAGCGGACGTGGCTAAGCCCGTTTGGGGGATTACACGAGGCAGGCCCGTAACAACAGAGCCCTTTGCATTAACAAAAGCTTTAGCCGCATCTTCTAGATCGGCAATAGTGCCCGTTACCTCGTACCCGGCTTTACGCTGTGCCTTAGCAACGTCTAGGATCTGCTGCGCGTAAACGGCTACAACATCCTTCTGGGAGAAGGCTCCCATCAGTTTGTTTAACTGCTCGTTCAACGCGTCGGCTGGCCTTAAGCGCTCGCGGAAGTCTTTGAACTCACCGCTCATAGGGTCAAGTAGAATAGTCTTAGCCTGGTTGGCTAAGTCTGAATTCACTTGTTCCATAAGGGGGTTCAAACTGGCAAACGCCTGCTCGACAACCCTGGCTTCGTCTTTGCCCTTCTTAGCGAATTCGTTAGCTCCTGCTACAAAGTCTTCCCACAATTTAGAGACTTGTTCACGAACGCGCTTGGCACCGTCAGCCGTTTGCTCACCGCTGGAAACCAGTTTGTTATTCTCGTCTAATATGTCCTTTAACTGCTTGTGGAACTGGTTCTGCTGGATTAGGGGATTAACCGCCTCTTTGCCAACAAACTCATTGGCGGCTAAATGGGCTTTGCTTAAGGCAAAACTAACCGCTACCAAAGCGCCGGCAGCAGCTAAGCCTATCGGCCCCATTGGGCCTAAAGCTGCCATTAAGTGGCTAATGCCCGCGAAAAAGGTACCGCCAGCAGCCATACTAGCCACACCGGCCGAGACAAGGGTGCCACCAGCAGCACCCAACAGGCTACCACCAAGCCCACCAAGAATACCACCCTTGGAACCCAGAAACCCACCAAGGCTGCCCAAACCCGCACTAATCATACCACCGCTTCCGAACAGTTTTCCCAAACTACCCATGATACCACTTAAGCCACCTAAACCAGTAGGAACCGTGCCAGGCAGTGTGGGTCCAACAAAGTCCGGGTCCCCGGGGCGTGGGCCACCAATGCCCCCGAAGATGCCTCCCTTACCGAAAATACCACCGAATATACCACCGGCGGGCGCAGGAGTCCCAAATAGGATATGGCCTAAGTAGTCACTTAAGTTTTTGCCAAATTGGGCCAGTATTTTCTGTAGCGGGTTAAACAATCCCACCAAGAAAGTTTCCACAATGGATTCGCCAAGCTTCTTAAATATTCCCGACATTGCATCGGAAAAACTCTTGGCGTGGAACAACACTTGTGTTATACCACGTGCAAAATCAATAGCAACTTCTCCCATTGCATGGGACCAAGCCTCACGCCACTGTTTTGCCATGTTGGCGTTGTCCTTAACGGCTTCACGCATCGTGAATATTTTCTTGGTCTGTTCGTCCAACGGCATACCGCTAGCGCGTGCCGCTTCCGCCATCTTGTCAATATCGGGACCCAGTGCAACCAGAATGGAACTTAAAGAGAAGCCCCGCTGCTGTAAATCCGCAATTGCTGCTGCTAGGTTGCCAATACCCGCTGTACTTTGGGTTAAATTAACCAACCCCTTCCAATACAGATCCATCTGGGTATCGGCTTTGGACATGTCGGAAAACCTCTTCATCAGGCTAAGAGTTTCCTCACTAATGCCCAACCGTTCGTGTAAAGGAACCGTGATAGCAAAGTCTTGGGTGCTTTTCTGTTTTTGTACCAGATCTGTATATGCTTGGCTGTAGTCTTTGCCCAATTCGGACCAAGCTTTGTCTAAGTCCGGCATCAGTTTTCGGATGTCAAAAATGTTGGCAACCCGCGCCGTATCACCAGTCAACGAAACTAAAACTTCCTTGCCCTTTTCCTTAATTTCCGACAGGTCGCTGCCAAGTGCCTTAACCAGACGGTCAATAGGGACACCAGCATCCAACAAAGCGCTGATTCCTGCGTTCATAGACGCAAAAGTAGCGTTTATCGCGTCGGCGTCCACTGGCCCATTCAGAGCCATAGACAATAAATCTTTGTTAAGCAGTTTAGCCTGGGTATCTAGATAGGTCAAAGCGTCGCCGAAATTGCCCGTAGCTATCGCATTATTCAACAGGTGAGTGCTCTCGGCCAACTTAATGGCAGCACGGTCGGTAGCCTCGTAATGCTCACGTAGCAGTTCGTACTTAGCAGACAGTGGCTTTAGTTGTTCACCACTAAGGAAGGCTTCGTCGGAAACCCGCTTTAAGCTGGGGCCAATGCGTTCTAGAATCGCAGGCAACTCAATCGGCAGTGCAGTCATTTGCCGAAGGGCCTCTTCTACAACATCATCCAAGCGGCCTTCTTTTACCCCACCCTTAACCAACGTTTTTACTTGTTTTTTGTAGTCTTCCTGAATAGCGGATAACTCGGCTTTACGTTTGTCGTTAAAGGCTTTTGCTGCCTTAACTTCGTCGTCAAACCCCGGTGGCTTGTAATCTGCAATTGTCCGATCTTGAAACATCTTCAAGAAGCTCATCGGATCCTTCTGCATTTGGTCAGCGTCAGTTTTACTATCCGCCAAATCGCGGATGTCACCGGCAANTTCTCTGACCATACCGGCACCCTTTTTNAGGTTTTCAATACCGGTAACCCGCAGCANCCACTGCCCCAGCCCCATACCCGTCTTTTTCTTGAGGTAGTCGTCTAAGTCGTCAGTGCTCTCCTTAAACTCGGAAACAAACTTGCCCCAGCCGTCTTTAAGGTCACGCCACGCAGCTTTACCGAACGAAAGGGCTAATGCTCCAAAAGCTTTCGCTAAATCTAGAACAGAATCAACAAGTTCACGAACATCATCACCAAAACCTAGCAAATCACCAATCCATTCGGTGATCTTGACCGTTGCTATAATCGCACCCAAAGTGGAAATTGCAGCACCTAGTCCGGTAAATACAGGAATCAAACCCGCCAACGGGCCAGCCGGAGTAACGGCATAGGCTGCTTCGTAAGCCGCAGCATAAGCAGCATCCCCACTAAAGGCAGAAGTGGCTTTAAAGGCAGCAGCAGCCGCAGCTGTAGCTCCCGCACCCGTGAGTGCTGGTGCCCCACCTTCTGCAAACAAACCAGTAAATGCCCCAGCAACACCAGCCCGGGTAACACCAAAACGACCGGCAAATTTAGCCATTGCCTCTAGGCCGAAGGCAATCTTACCGACNCCCCAAATGATTGGGAACAAAGCTGCCGTCGCCAGGCCAAGGGCCGCAATGGTACCCTTTAAACTATCTGGCCANAGGTCCATNGATNTGCGCAGATCTTCCATTAAGTCACGCAATCCCACNAACGGACCCTTCATTGCTCTGAACAAGCCCTCCGTCAACTCNCCGGCAATGAACCGGGCATCATCCTTGAGAGTTGACATTATGCCGCTCCAACTTTCGGCTTGCAGGGCCATACCACCACCGAACCGCTGGTTCATGCCGGCCAATAACGCCCGTATTGCAGTATTGGCGTCAATAGCCCGCAATTCGGTCTTCTTCATNGCTTGNGGAACGGTAATGCCTAGTTGCTCGGCCAGTATTTCCCAAGCGGGTATGCCAGCTTCCGCCAACTGCCGCATTTCCTGGGCCTGTAGAGTACCCTTGGCCCGAATTTGCCCAATGGCCANCGTAATACGTTCAATTACATCGGAAGTGCCTCCAAAGAACGAAGCCGCGTCACCAATGGCAGTTAAAGTAGGAAGAATTTCCTTTGCGCTAAACCCATAGGCTAACATGCGCTGGCTGGCCTTGACAAGATCCGGAAACTCGAATGGAGTTCTCGCGGCAAAGTCCTTCATGTCCACTAGGAACTTATTTGCATCTTGCCCGGAGCCCAACATCTTAGTAAACGATATTCGGGCTTGCTCCTCCATGGAATTGAACGACAATCCCAACGCCGCTACTGCCGCAATGGGGGCACTAACGGCAATGGTCATCGTTCTGCCTAACTGTGTAGCTGCCTGGCCAATGTCCTTTAACCGGTCACTGATGGGCCTGAAACTACGATCGAAGTCCGTTACGTCCCGGCGAACGGCTGCAAGTCCGTCGTAGAACTTGTCGGTTGACGCAATAAACTCGACGTATAACTGGCTAAGAACCGGCATTAGGTTTTATTCCTTACGTGCATATTGCTTCAATAGCTCGTTTAAAATCCTCGGCCACATGGTCATACACTGATTCGTACGTTGCTTCAAAGGCGGGATTAAGAAATGGCTGCGCCCTCATATGGGCGGTCCCGATTTCGTCGAACAAACCGTAGAACGCCGACATATCGGGACCCACCCTAACAACCGCAATGAACCTGGAACTCAAGGGAGGTACAGATTTAACAATCTCATGCATCCGTAACCTACCGGTTCGTATTGGTGCTTTCTCGCTGGCCAGTTGGCGTGTAGGTTCCACGTTATTAACCAACGATTGCATCAAAGCCTCCGCAGCCGCAACTCGCGTGAGGCTCTCTAGCTTATTCAGTAAATCCTCGGTGCCACGGACGACTACTGCCACTGGNTTTTACCCCTTTCTGTTTNGNTNCTNTCTTTGCTTTGGCCTTGGTTTTGGNCTGNAATAGTTTTAGCATGGCGTACTGTTCTTCCGGAGTCTGGACCCTCGATTCCGACTTTTCNCGGTCTTCAAAGTCCACCTCCGCCAACAGAGCCCAGGCTACAAACTCTGTGGCCGACATACGATGCATCATCTCCGCTCGGATCATATGTAGCTTTTCCGCTAAACGGAAACCCGCTACATACACCCAATCGGAACGGAGACGCTTTGTTAGTTTTTTCTTGCTTCGGTACTAACGCCGTTGAGCTCGTTAATAGCCTTCTGTAGCCGCATTGTACCGCTGGCACCGAACTTTTTAATGGCCGGTATGTCAGCTTCGGTAAATACTGGCAAGCCCGTTTCCGGGTCCACTACGGACATCACAATGCCCTTGGCCGTACTAGTCTTCTGGTCCAGCTCTTTACCGTGTTCGTCTTTACCCAAATCAAAAACTTCCTCGGCCGACAGTTCCCGAATGGTCAGAGTTGCTTTCCATTCGGGAACTTCCACCGAACAAGTTTTGGGTGCGGCTTCTTTAATCAAATCGTCCTTAGAGAACATTAAACTCCTTTAACTTCTAGGTGTGGGCCGGTTCGTCTTCACTGATGTCGCCCGTAATACGCCCACCCAAACTCAGCTTTAAGGCCCCTTTGGGGTCTACCTTCTGAATTTTGTACTCGAGCGGAATAATATCAAAGAATATGCTATCTTCCAAAGGCGCGGGGAAGTCAATTTTCATTTGGACTAAATCCCCGGCATCAACCAGTCCTTTGACAATTAGGAAATTTTCAGCGACCATGTTAAACATCAACGTCACTGTTTCGCCATCGGGTAAGCCGCCAATACGTTCTACGGCATCGCTCTCCAAATGGGTGACGTCAACTTCGGGGCGCTTTAACCCAATACCGTCAATGGAATCGCATTCGGCGAATTCCTCGTACGCAGACGTACCGGTATTGAAGTAAGAAACTACTGTTTTACTGCCAATTTGTGCATTGGTAGCCATTTATAAACCCTCCCTTGGGATGTAGGAATTCGAACGTTGAAAACAGGGGCAGCCCAATGGGGTTTAGGGCTGGGGTTCCGTAACCCAAATGTCGTAGTCAGTCACAGTTTGGTAGCTCAACGTTGGATCGTCAAACAAATCAATACTGGTACCAACTTGTATATCATAGATGCGGATAGTTTGTGGTATAGGGTCGTTGCTTACAACCACACCGGTAAAACCATGCAGAACCAGCCGAATGGTTTCGTCTAATTGCTTTGCCACGCCGTAGCCGCCTTCAGACAACCTGGCCGTGGAGAATATGCGAAACCTTGAGCGTTTTAACCCACTTGAGCCTTGCAAGCTCTCCACGTGCTCACCCGAAACCTGTCTGTATGTTATTGCTGGGTAGTNCGTACTNTGNGGNAGAACTGTTGGGTGAATACGGTTACCTACAAAACCCATAATATCAGTGTCGGTTTCTAGCAACAGGTGAAGAGCCTGCTCGACTAAGAACAAAGGAACCTACTTGTAGTGGCGTGCCTTGATATGAAGTTCACGAAACCTTCCTCTGCGCAGAGGTGGGTAAATATCCCAAATAGAAACAACCGGTGGGCTGGCCTTACCATCCTCTATCACAACAATGCGGTGAATTGTAGCATCTATTACATGGCCAGAAATATCACGTATGCGGAACATTGCAATGGTCTCCGCAAAACGTTTGTCCGCCGTGGGCAACAGATCACTCTTCTGGGGCTCGAAGGCACCCCAGACAGTGAACGCGTCAACCCACGTTTCAAGTTCACCGCCAAACGAGTCGAACGTTTTGGTCTTAACCTGAAAGGTTAAGCGCCTATCGAAGCGACCCGCTTGGACGGTTTCATTGCTAGCGGCCATATACTACAGCTCAGTCCTAGGTGTAAAGAACGCGCAAATTGAACTTAGCGTCAACTGTGCCCGTGTTTTTAACGTAAACAGTGGTAACGTCAACCGTCAACGGGTTGTCCGCCACGTAGTCCGAACCCCAAGCAACAGCTGCCGTTGCCATTAAAGGGTTAAAACGATCACCAGTCGGCGGGNTCTGTGCCGCGTTGCCGTTGGTGTTAACCTGTACGTTCTGATCGGAGGCAATAATCAGCGATTGAATACCGGAAACTGGGAAGGCTACAGCAAATTGAACTTCTGTGCCTGCCGGGACAACACCCGCAATACCAGCATCTTTGTTGCCAGTATAGGTGCCAGTTTTCGACGTAACCGCCTTGCCGTTGCCTGTGTAGGTTACGGCGATAGTATCTGTAAAGCTATTTGTAACTGCCATAAAAGAGTCACTCCTTTGTTCTTGAAAAGATTAGGGGTCTAAGGGACGGCCTATAACGGGGTTTTAAGGGCCCTAAAAGCGTTTATAGGTCGTCATTCGGTAGTACCCCCACCCGTAGTAGGGGTAAACTGGTGCTTGCTTAAGTTGTCGCCCTGGTAACTTGGGCTAAAGCGACAAAATCGCCAACCTCTATGGTAAACACCATTGGGTTCTCTAGCGTCATATCCGCAACCTCGCGTACTTGCACATCGTGGTAGTACAATACACCAGCACGCACGCCGGTCCAATCGTTGGACATAATGTTGAAAGTTACCGAAGCCGTTCCGCCGGTACCATTCACAATAATTCCGTTTGTACCGGACGGGTCGCTCAGGCCAATTACCTTTTGTAAAACGGCCTCATCATCACTGTCGGACCGGTTTAGCTTTAGCGTAAACCAAGCCTTATCCAGTATCCTTCCGGTTGCTATATTGGTGACCGGGTTTCTAATTATCTGTGCTGCGTCGCCAATAACAAAGTCTCGGATATGTGCATCTTTATTCATATGTTACTCTTCATTCCAGTTATTTGCGTCCGCCGGCAACGTATCGGTACGTCTGATAGAAGTCGCTTCCTCATCCAACCGGTGGATAGAAGCCGCATTGCTGTCCAAGCGCCGCAGCGCAGCGGCCCGTGTNTCCTTAACGTGGAACGTTACAAATATGTACGGAACCGCAACGGTACCAACGTCTCCAACAGAGGCTACACCCGTTATGCTAACGTTGGCGTCGCCCGTTACCGTGACCGTTCCGGTTTGGCCTGTAGCAGAAACTCCGGTTACTAGTACTGGAACTGTAGGAATTACAGTTACCGTTCCTATTTCCCCGGTTGCTTCTTCTCCCGTAACGGTTACAACAGCCGTCCCTTGTACCGTAGGAGTACCCGCGAAGCCAGTTGCCGTAACTCCCGTTGGGAATACATTAGCCGTTCCCGTTACGGTGACCGTTCCCGTTTGGCCTGTAGTTTCCACACCAGTAACAAGAACATTTTGGGCTAGATCTACGGTTACTGTTCCTACAAAGCCTGTTGCAGACACCCCGGTGGACGTAACGTTAGCCGCTCCGGAAACAGACGGTGTTCCTGTCTGCCCGGTCGCTGCCGTTCCCGTTAGGGTTACATTGGCATTACCAGTTACCGTTACAGTGCCGGTTTGCCCGGTGGCTGCAACACCAGTTACAGAAACTGTTGCTCCGGCAGTTACTGTAACCGTGCCTACTGACCCTATTGCTTCTACGCCAGTTACATTTACAGTTACATCGGCCGCGCCAGAAGTCGTATCAACCGTTACGTCACCGACTACTCCCGTAGCGGACACACCGGTCGGAAATACATTAGCCGTTCCGGTTACNGTGACNGTNCCNGTTTGNCCNGTNGCNNNAACTCCCGTNACAGGNACATTTAANGTTANGTCNACCGTTACGGTCCCGGTTTGACCAGTAGCTGAAACTCCCGTTACGGAAGCTGTTGCTCCGGCAGCTACGGTAACCGTTCCGGTTTGGCCAGTAGCGGAAACGCCCGTCTGCACTGTACTAGCATCGCCCGTAAC
>JGI11643J11755_11733425_pt1 | contig 9509 bp, 11 predicted proteins | sample IowConreferecore_FD_11755 | JGI IMG/M metagenome (IMG submission 11755)
CTGGATCGCCTTTGGGGCCGGGAACAGCTACTAAGCCTGAGCCCCAAATAGAGGCATCGCCGCCATCTGCCATTGCTATTCTCCGGGTTTGTTAAGTGAGCTGATGGTCAATTGTCTGTATTCCTCAGCTACTGCTTCTGTCATAGTTTTAGCATCGCTTGGCTTACCAATCTGGTTAAATACTTGCCGTGCTGCTTCATACACTATGGAGTAAGGATACAATTGAGCTATCCACGAATCAAAAGTTTCTGTAGTTGCTACTATAGGAAATGTGTAAGCACCTACTAAGCAGTGGGTGAATTTCACTGCACTACGAATTTGGATTAGTTCGCCAGCCATGTAATATACACCTTGCTTAGTGTAACCATACTGGTCTATAGCGTTTTCAATATCAATCGGGGTAAAGAAGTTACCGGGAGCACCAAAATCAACAGTATCCGTAGCATCGTAATTCCAGTATCTTATATATTTTATTTTACGGAATCGTGCGCCGAAGATTTGAGTGGGTAAGAAGTTCTGTATATAAGCGGAGTTCTCAAACTCAACGCCAGACTCTTTCAAATCTCTGTAATAGAAATCTTGGTTATGTGCTTTGAGAGTAGCAGCCCGAACCGCCGATTCAATACGAGATTGGTGGTCCGGGCGTCTAACTATTGAAAGCACTTCACTCGTTAATTCATTAAAGTTCATCGCGCTTCCTAGTTTATTTATTTAGCTGCTTCAGTTGTGGATATTACTGTGGATGTGTCAGTTGTGGAGACTTTAGCAAATCCACTCATTTTAGCTTTAAGTACGCTTGCTACTTCTGCATGGGTGAATCGACTTGTAGGTAAACTCTTACCACCCGTTAATGGTGAATCTTTAGAACTGGTGACATGTAATGGAACTTGAGGATAAGTACCAGCATCAATGTTTTCATGTTGCTTAGCTTGAAACTCACGAATCTGCTGTTGTCGCAGTTCCCAGTCAGTGCCCGGAGGTAGTGTAGATGTAGTACGTTCATTCTCATCTACGTAAATACCAAGACTGTTGGGCGTTTTTGTTATTTCATCCAGTACTGCAATTACTTTCTCGTCAGTAGTAACACAGCGACGCTTATGAAATACTATCTGAACTCCCTTCAATTTAACTCGCAGGAACTCTTGGTGACTTTTATATACATTGGCTGGCTTAGCCATATTAACTCTCCAAAAAACCCCGGAAAGGAGTTAACCAATCCGGGGAAACAAGCGCAGCAAAAGGAATTAGGCGTTCTTCAAGGCTTTCTTAAGGCCATAAACAACTGCATTGGCGGGCGGGTTCTTGATAAGGCAAGTAGCTTCAGTAGTAAGAGTACCACCGTAAGCATCAATACCATTATCTTGAGCTACTGTAGCTCCACGTTCATTGAACAGCTTGAGTTGAGTCTTGCGACCGCCCAAATAAGCCAGCTCAAAAGAACTCGGGTCAACGCACAGAGCCATCTCAGTCCAATACTTGTTGGTATTGAAAAGTGGGTGCTCGATCATCTTAAATTCTCCGCGAGCAAACTTCAAAGTCTTGAACTGGAGACCCCAAGTAGTCTGGCCATCAACCAACTTGTATTCGCCATTAAGCATACAAATCTGGTTAATTACACGAAGAGCCCCACCGCCCACAAACAAGAGACGATGGTTAGCAGCGCTGAAGTCAGTAACTTGATTAAATACTGGATCAAGCATGTCTTCTAAATCAGTTTGGCTAGTACCAGCTGGGTCAGCAGTGTAAACGTTAGGATCAGAGTAGCTACTAGGGTAGTACGCCAAATTGCCAATAGTGGCAATAAGACCATCCATAGTACGGAACGGCTGACCATTACGAGAACCCTGTGACTTCTTACCGAATAGCAGCGCGGTTTCGATAGCAGTCGCATGGAAAGTAGCTCCATCACGTTCGTTCTCAGCCGCAGTATCATCACCAGCGATAACAGCCACAGCGTCAGCAGATCCAGAGATAGCGTAAGAATTACGGAAAATCTGAGTCAAGTTACTGAGACGGACAGGGTTAATAGCAAGAGCGTTAGGACGCAGCGAGGCTTCCTCACTTGCGTTACCAACTTGGTAGAATTCCGGAGCAGCAGTCGAGATATCAATAGCAGCGGCGCCACCACCAATATTGCGAGTTACCGAAACAGTAGTACCACTAGTAACTTGGTTGATAATGATGTTTTCGCCAGTAGCTTGCGACCGGAAAATCATGCCCGGAATCAAGTTAGAAACATCGTTAACAGTCAGCGACGTAGCTGTATCGGTTGTGTTAGCCGTAAGTGCAAACTCCGGGAACACCATTGTTTTAGCAAAGAAGCCATGTTCCGTAGAAGTGGCTGTCTTTACATTCTTAAATTGCTCGGTAATGGCGAATAGAGGAGCTGTACCATTCGGCATTAAACGAGTAATCATTGACGCAAAGTCTTTAACTACAAGATCTTGCGTAAAGTTATTGGTATTATAAATACCGGGACTGGTAGGCGAGTCTAGTGCCATGATTACCTCTGATGGTTGGATTCAAAAATTTAGTTGTGTACGAATTAAGCAGTCCAGCCGGTCTTAGTTTGCAAATATGCCACCAACGCAGACAGCGGAACTTCGATAGGTTGACCCTTGGAAACCGGCGTACCTCCACTATTCTTCACTACCGGGGTAATGGTAATAATGGAAGAGTCGTCCCAAACAATCATTTTATCTGACATGATATTTAACTCCGAGTAATGTGAATATTAATTTTTCTTGAGGAAGTGTCCCCAATCAGTTCCCATGATATCTTTAGTGGGGTCCTGTACTGTCTTCTGTGGGCCACCTACTGTTATCATGTCAAGGATAAGTTGCTTAGCATTGTCCTTAATTTCAGCCGTAGTAGCATTGGGGAATTTAGCCAGCATTGCATCCCTAACAGCATTGAGCATAAATTCGCCAGCCGGGGACTGGAACACTGGACTAGATTCTCGAATAGCTGATTCGACTTGCTGAGATTTAAGATGTTGAGATACTTTACCATCAACTACTGGCATTGCCTTAGCTACGGCACTCTCAACCATCTTAGCGGCGGCCTGCATTGATGCTTGCATAGTTTGTTGGGCAGTGCGATTAAGCAAGCCTAACATAGTTTGCGTAGCTTCCGGGCCACCTGCTTCAATCTTAGACATAACATCCGGAGTAACAGCACCTTGCAGGAAGTTGAGATTGCCAATAGCTTCTTGCAACTTTTCGGGATCAGCAGTAAACAACTTGGAAGGATCAAACTCAATTGGCTTAGCGTCAGTATCAGCAGGCTTGAACCAATCAGCTTGTGTGGTAAGTGGAGCTGGAGCTTCTTTAGTAGCTTCCGTAGCTGGCGCAGTCTGTCCTGCTGGAACTTGTGAAGCTGGCGGAGTTTGTGCTGGTTGTGCGGGTTGCGCTGCTTGTGCGCTGTTACCGTTGAACATATCCCAAAATGCCATTTTAATTCCTTTCCTGTATGTAGTATTGCTCGGCTTGTTCGGAGGCGTCTAACATAGCTCTTAACTCAGCTATTTGACCCTTTTGAAAGTTAAGTTTCTCAAAGTACTTTTCGTCAGTAGCAGAAGCAGATACTAATACTATCTCTTCCGCCAACTGTGCGATTCTATTCTGAATGACCTGAGACTGCAAAGTTGTTAGTATTGAACCTTGCAGCCTATCTGCTTCAGATAGATTATATGTAGTGAATACCATATGTCTCAATTCCTATGTGCGTGAGTATATAATAATTCTAGTGCGGTGTCAAGAGGCTGTGGCCCATTCTATTATTCCAGCCGGAAATTTAATCGCTTGCAATAATACGGGTACAAGATGCTGATGTAATCTCACATATCTGACACAGCTAAGTAGTTCAGGGTAATTTGTAAATTCGAATGTTTTAAGTAACTTGACATTCTCATTACCGGGAAAACCTTTAGTAAGTTTCATTCGGGTATCTATGTCGTTAGTCGCTCCTATCATATAATCCTCATCGGGTGCTGGCGAAGTTGCTATATAAAATGTAGTTACATTACCGCTCATTTATTATTACTCCTGTGGTGCTCGACTTGTGCCCCTAACTACCGCGTGCGCCAACGAAGCTTACTCCTCGCAGTTCATACGTCAAGCATAACTTCGTTGCTCGCTAACGCTCGCTTCCTCGTTACCACTTCGTGGCTTCGTGCCTGACTTACTCACTTAGCTCGAAGTTGCGCACGTTGAGCCCGCCGGTAGAATACGGGGCCCGGCGTCTCGTTAATAGTGTTGCTATTTACCTAANCNCTTTATTATCTTCAATAGCTCTCCGCCTCCNGGNGTGTTATATAANCTTTCTTGTTGTTTATGAAGAGATTCAGCAAANGAGCTGGCGGCTTCTGGAGTAGCAAACTTACCGAGATGCTTACCTGTGCGCTCGAACTCCTTAATAGCATCCTCGTCACTAAGCACCTTGTTGCCAACCACGGTAGGAATTAACACTTCTTTCCCATCAACTCCGATAGAAATAGTACGTACTGTTGACACAGAACCATCCTTGTTAGTGACACGGGGGCGGTCGAATATATCGATATTACCTTTCTCGACCTGCCCTTTTGAAGATGGACTAAGAAGTGCTTTAACTACTCCAGATATGTCCATTACTCATTCTCCCCACCAGTGACGCCCATAGTTTGTGTGACTTGTTGGAGAATGCTAGTGGTATTAGGCTGCTGTGTTCCTTCCTTAGGATTCCAGCCGAACTGTTCCGGTAATGGCTGCGGCGGTAATTGCTGCATGATCTGGTCAATCATCTCCTTAGTTATATCTTTGATACCAGCGAGGGGCTGAGCTAACATTGTCATTACTTGCTGCCACTGCGCCATAGCCTGTTCGTAAGCTAGCTGCTCTGGAGGCTTCTCGAATGGCTGTAGTCTAGCACCGCGTGACTTCATGAGATAGCTAAACAATTGCGGCATATTGTAGCCTTGCTGTAACTGGGGCACGGCCTGCATTGTTTGGAATGCCACTGCTAACGATTCTCCATCCATAAGCTTCTCGCCAGGAGTGAGACCATCTGATATCTTGAACACTAACATTGCATTGCGCAAAGTATCAGGCTTCACTGTTACTGGAGCTTGTACCTCTCGATTGTACAGAGATACTCCACCCTGAAACTGCAGGATGTTTGCCTTAATTATCTCCTTAGTAGGAACGAACAAACTAGCTTCGAGTGACATAGCTACGGTTTGATCTCTACCGTTACTGTTACTTTGTATGTCCACGTATTCTGTACGAGTCTTATTACCTTTGACGAACTGACCCTGACGTGCTGGATTAGAGCCAGTTATTAGATTCGCCATTCCTAAATACTGCTGTACTTCAGATGCATTAATCTGGAATATATCATCCCTGAATGGTAACTGATGTACTGCCGCTGATATCTCCGTACCGAACGCGGATGGCTTAACAGCGATGCGGCTACTAGGATTGTCGTTATTAATAGCGGCTGTGGAAATACGTGAAGGGTCATACAGTAAGCGATCGGCAATAGCACGGCGGCGACTAGCAATGCTGCTGTTAGCAAATGCAGTAGTTATTTCCTGTATGGGCATGACGTTGACTGCTAAGCTCTTCGTCTGATAACCCAATCCGTCATCATACGGTTGCGCCATTAGAATTGGCAAGTATCCGTGCGCATTAGTTAATCGCTCAACCGCCACTATTACTGAGCCATTAACTACCGTGAGCTTCCAGTTCTGTGGAATGTTAACACCGGGCACTCCAGTTATGTCAAAGTCAGCTGGAATGATCTTGGCGTACATGTGGCTTACTTGATACATCCCAGATAAGAATCTCTCCCTAGTAGAGCGACTCGACTCCCTGAGTCCTCCAAAGGTAGCCCATACGTTGGTAGCCATTGAATCTGGCCGGATAAGAGCGCCCGGATTAATTTCGGGAAAATAGTATTCTCCGCCTGCCCTACTACCATTGAACGACTGGCCAATGTTGGAATGTAGTGCAGCGTATAAATTAAATGCATCCGGTAGCGAGTTGAAGAATTGAATAAATGCGACTCTTCCCATCAGCTCGTTATATCCTACAAACTCTCCCCTAGTGGATACCTTACTAGGCGGCACTCTAGGGTCGAAGAATGTGTTATATAGATCAAGGTTCTTTACTTGATTGCCTGACCAGATGATCTCCTTAAGCTTTGCATCGGTAGTTAGCTCGGAGGACTCCACTGCAAACGTTACTTCCTGCTTCCAGTCTACTTCTGTAGCGAGTAAATTATATTTGAATCCATTCCTGAAGGCTTTCTGATACTCAGCTACCCATCCTCCTTTAGTCTGTTGCTCACCAATAATAGTATCCATTTGCAGCGCTGCTTCGGAATTAGATGGATCTGATACCACTCCGAATATTGGGTAGCCCTGTAGAAATACTGATGTTTGGTAGGTAACGGCCGCTTCAACTTGCGGCAATACAACTGGCACCACGATATTCTGGAACTTCGTAGTATCTCCAGCTCTGTTAGCTCTCTTGGCTTTCTCTTGTTCTTTCGTGAAATCTACTTCACGCATGTAGCCACGATCAATCTCTAATAGCTGCCCCCTTATATTGTAGCGGGACGCAAATAGATAGTTGCAATGATGGTAATATTCAATGAGCTTTTGCTGCACCTTAACAGGTGGACGGAAATTAGCGGCAGTTGCGGCCATGTGAGTTCCTTAAAATGGGCTATTCTCTAATTCGGTGTACTTGTGGCTATCTTCCACTTCCTGCATTTGCTGTTCTATTATCGAGCCGGTAAGTAGGTATTGTGCATACTCTGTTAATACCCTTGGTATGTAAGTAATGCAATCCAATATACCGTCTACGTTATCAGTTTTAAGTGGATTAAATGAAGTGATTTGATTGTAGACTGCTGCCCTAACACGGGGATGCAAATAGATTTCCCCTGCTGTCAGTTGCTTGAACATAGTGAGAATTCTGGAGTTCTTCGAGTTCTTACCGGAGTATATATCTACTACCGTGATTCCTTGTACTCCCATCTGCGCCATTATGAATTCAAACCAATAACAGAGAGTGGACTGGTAGGCGTTCCCTTCCACTATTATGAGTCTACAATTGTACTTGAAGCAGAAGTTAAGCGCAGTCCTAATAGTGTTACCCGGCGACAGGCGATCCTCAACTAGATCCCACACTACTCCTTTGCCGTCATGTACTTGATTATATGAGATACTTACAAAGTCACTATTAGCTTTATCGGTGGCCGGGTCAATTACCACAAAGCTACCGGCATGGATATCGGTATCGTCGTATGGAAACTCTGGAATCTTGCTAATATCTATCGCGCTATTTACCGATGCATTTCCATCATTCATTACTTCCGAATAGAATATCTCCGGAGTACCTGCTTCCAAGTCACCAGCAAATTCGGTTAATAGCTGTTGTAACGGCTGCAGCTGTTCCCACAGTGAAGAGAGTTCACCAGTATTAGGATCACGCAATATTCCACCGGCAATGTACTTCTCCCATGTATAGTTAGCTTTGAGCTTCTTGAGAATTGAGTGAGGTGTGGGGTACATATTAGCGATGAACAGAAATAAGCAACCTTTCGGCGACTTTGCTTTCATAGCTGTGCCCATCATCCAGCGATATAGCCCCTGACTAATGACTTGGCTATCTGCATCTTCCCTTGATTGCACATCCTCAAATATGATACAGTCTGGCCTAGCATTCTTGATATTAAGACCACGGACGCTACCACCGGCACCAAGCCCAGCCAGTATTATGTTCCTACCTCTGTATCCAAACTTCTTTAGAGCTAGCGTATCTGTTTCTCTTCCTAGCGTCCAATCTCCAAATAACGCTTTGATGTTAGGTTCATCAAGCATATCAGCGACGTCCGCTATTATGTTATTGGCGAGCCCTGCGTTGTTCGACAGTATTAGTATGAATTGCCGCTTAGTGAACAGTATGATATAGAGTATCAATAATTTAACCATCGTTGTTTTACCGAAGCCACGCGGCAATCCGACAGCTAACTTACTGAAATTCCTTGGCAAGTCGAGACGTTGAGTAACCCATGCCCAAATAGAGAGAAAGACGGCCGGCCATTCAAATTCCCATACATCCGGCATTGCTAACGCTGAGAGATAGTCTGGCTCCTGCTTAGCTAATTTGATTACTAATTCAGCATCGAATGCCGCACTGGTTAGCTTATCTTGCTCTGTCGAAATAGATTCTGGTGATTCCATTAGTCTTGGCTTCCCTATTATGTTTTATGGTATCTAGAATGGAATTACAAATCTTCCGCGCAGACTCCTGGTCCCGCTCTACTAACTTTGACGTTAATCTCTGGGATTGTGGTGGTGACTCTTTCTGGTTCTTCATGTTGCTGTTCTCGCTTGATTAGAGTAGGTAATAGTGATGATGGCGCACTGATGAATGGCATATCATTAACTTCTATTACCTGACCGTTCGCGTCGGCCTTGTATTTATTTATGATTGCGCTAGGTATTGTAAGGTTAACTACAGTTTGGTTAATTAGTGTGGCTCCTGCTTCCGCTGGAGATCCCCTACGCTTTGCGCTATTAAGAGTCTGGAACGCTTTAATTAGCTCCATAGGTCTGGTGATTAGCGGTAGATACTTCTCTAGCTTATCCAGAGTCTTATCTTCCAGCGTATCCAGTCGCTTGTCCCTAGTAGTTTGAAGCTGTAAATTTTCGAACCGTAACTCCGCTACCAGTTCTTTAAATTCATCGTTACTAAGCATCTGGCTTATTCTGGCGGGCGTGACCCCGATGGCCTTAGCCACCACTTCTGCTGAATAACCGTCTCCTAATAGCGATAGTGCTCTTGCTTCTGTGTCGTTCATGTTTATACCTTTTACCCAATCTATGTGTGATGGTAGCATAGTGAAGGTGGAATGTCAAGTAGTGGGAATTGAGACTATTATGCGCGCCGAAGACTAATAACACCGAAGACTAATTAGTGTGTTGTGGAAAAGTTTAGGAAAATTAGGACGTTACTAATAGAATAAGATTCGATCAATATCCAAAAAAGGTCCCTCCCCCTACATCTTAATAGGAATAGTTCTTATTAGCATTCGCGCTACCATTCATCGCCAGTGGCCGGATATTAACAGTTAGTTACAGTCTGGTACAATACGGGTGTCTCTATTTGTCCCTTTTTCGCCCAGGTGATTAATAGTTGTTGACTCAGATACCGAAAGCGTATGTAATTGAGGGTAAGGGTTGCTATGTCTTTCGGCGACCTGACTTTGAAGTATCACTCACTCACTAGGAGTTACACCATGACTAACCAAGCTACCAAACTCTACCGATTCCGCGCGTCAGCTAAAAGCAATACTGTCTACTCTATCTGCTATGCCACGTCTAAACGTCAGGCCATCGCGGTACTGATCGACCAAGGTGAGATAACCACTAAGGCGGCTAAGAGTGCGTTAATACCTTATGTTGAGGTAGCCCCAACGGATGCAATATCACTAGCGCTTAATAGTGTTAATCACATTAA
>JGI11643J11755_11762015_pt1 | contig 9502 bp, 15 predicted proteins | sample IowConreferecore_FD_11755 | JGI IMG/M metagenome (IMG submission 11755)
AAGAAGCGCTTGAAGAAGAAGTTTCTATGCTACACGAATCACTTGTTGAAAAGTTGGATGACTACGTCTCATACCTTGCAGACGAATTTATCACTGAGAACAAGGTAGAAATCGAAAGAACGATTCAGGCTGAAGCTGCGATTGACTTTGTTCAGGCGCTTGGCGAATTGTTCCTAGAACACAATTACAACATTCCAGAAGAACAGATTGATGTCCTGGAAATGATCTCAGCAAAATACGATGAGCTTGAAGAAGCTCACAACGAAGCATTGCTGCGTCTCATCGAAGCTGAAAAGATGATCGATGAAAAGAGCAAGAGAGAAATCGTCACAGAAATGTCTGCGAACCTGACTTCAATTGAAGCAGAAAAGTTCAAGACGTTGGTTGAAGGCTTTGAGCTTACAGATGACGTAGAAGCATATGTCAACAAGCTTGAAACAATCAAGGAACACCACTTCGGTAAGACAACTCCTGGTAAGACAAAACTGATCACGGAAGAAATCGAATACACCGAAGAGCAGGTTGAAGCGGAAGCTAGAGAAGAAAAGAAGGCTGCGAACCCAAATATGCAGCGTTACTTGGCATCTCTAAATTCTACTAGAAAAGCCTAAGTTGCTGCGAGTCAAAATACTCAAACAACTAAATATAACAAACTTCAAAGAAAAGAAGACACAGGAGTTAAATTTAAATGATTCACGGTAATGATACTAGAACGCTAGTAGAAAAGTGGAAGGATCTGCTTGACGCTGATGGCGAAGCGCCAATCAAAGATCTTCACAAGAGACGTGTCGTTGCCTCTCTTTTTGAAAACACGGAGAGAGAACTAGGACTCGCTCATTCTCTAGGTTCACGTCAGCAGCTGAACGAATACACATCAGGCGTTCCAGCTAACTTTATGGGTGCCTCCTCATCAACAGCTGGTTCTGGCGGTATCGATACGTTCGACCCGATCCTGATCAGCATGATTCGTCGTACGGCACCGAACCTTATGGCCTACGATATTCTTGGCGTGCAGCCGATGACCGGTCCTACCGGNTTGATCTTCTGCTTGCGNCCAACNTACTCTACGCAGGNTGGNNANCAGACTTTCTATAACGAAGTCAACACTGCCCATGCTACGGTTTCTGGTGGNACTAACACCGCTGGTGANAAGCACGTTGGTTCACTTCCTGGTAACTCATCTGTTTCAGCNAACCTTGCTGCTACAGGTCTGTACAACTGGGCTGGTGGNATGTCTACGGCACAGGGCGAAGCTCTGGGTTCAGATGGCAACACTGCTTGGCCAGAAATGTCATTCACCATTGACAAGCATACCGTTACTGCAATGGAAAAGAACTTGAAGGGTGAATACACCATTCAGATCGCTCAGGACTTGAAGGCAGTTCATGGTCTTGACGCTGATCAGGAACTTTCTACCATCATCTCAACGGAACTTCTGGCTGAAATCAACCGTGAAGTTGTCCGTACTGTAAACTTCACTGCAAGACAGGGTTCACAGGAAAACACCACAGTCGCTGGCTTCTTTGACCTTGATACCGACTCAAATGGCCGTTGGTCAGTTGAAAAGTTCAAGGGTCTTATGTTCCACATCGACCGCGAATGCAATCGTATTGCCAAGGAAACGCGTCGTGGCAAGGGTAACTTGCTCATCTGCTCTTCTGACGTTGCTTCAGCACTTCAGGCAGCAGGCGCACTTGACTACGCTCCGGCCATCCAGAATGCGCTTTCGGGCGAAGTCGATGACACCGGCAACACCTTCGTTGGTTTGTTGAATGGTCGCATCAAGGTCTACATTGACCCGTATGCCGACGCAATTCTCAACGGCACGCCTGGTCTGAACTATATCACAGTAGGCTACAAGGGTAGCACAGCTTATGACGCTGGCCTCTTCTACTGCCCATACGTTCCGCTACAGCGCGTGACCGCAGTTGACCCAGGTACCTTCCATCCAAAGATTGGCTACCTGACACGTTACGGTATGACAGCTAACCCGTTTGCTCAGGGTCTGTCGGCCTCTAACCAGGGTCAAATCTTGAAGGATAGCAACGTCTACTACCGTAGAACTATCGTCAAGAATATCATGTGATTCGAACTTTACAGTTCTAAATCTACCAAATACTCCAGGGAGAAATTCCTGGAGTATTTTTTTATGAAAAAATGCAGAAATATCTAGTCTAGTTCACCGTGTGTGGTTTGGTTTCATTATTGCAGATGTAAGCATCAGAGACCAGCGCCGTGCTACCGATCATCACCTTAAACCAATTCTCCAAAGCTTTTTCTTCAGAAGGAGAATAACTGCCGATCAAGCGAATCAAAAAGTTCAATGCCACCGGCATAGCTTCCTGCGGACTTAAACCTTTTGATTCAAACCAAGCTTGGAGTTCGGCTATCAGTTGAAGCTGCTTCTGGACTTCAGCCTTATCACCTGTCAGTTTTGCCATGATTTTCCTCCCAGTTACAGCCAAAAGCCTACCGTTTGGCGACTGAAAAGTCAACCTTGACCAATTCTGTTAATGATGGTAGGGTTTAGCTGGCCAGTGTGTATTCTTTGCTTGCTTCCTGTGGCACTGGCTTTGAGGTAACTTGGCTGGAGACCCGTTGTCTCCAGCCTTTTTTATGCAGCCGCAACCTTTTCCATCGACCGCAATTCTGCTCTTAGATTTTGAACTTGATTCAACAAGTCATCTCTTTCTCCTGTCATTTGTTCTAGTTCCATTTTCAAGTCAACGGCTTTGTCCTTCCAGGCCTGACCCCATTCCCGTATCGCGGAATTGGCTTCCCGAATCTTCTCCATGCGTTCTTCAAGAGCGCTGTCAAATTCCCGGCAAGCCTGAATCACACCGTCAATCTTTGGGCAGGTATGCTTTGGTTCCGACAGCATGTCGTATGACAGATCACGTTCTATGTAGTTGCGATTCATCAGAACCTCTCAGGTATGAGCTTGTGATTATTGGGGCATGGTGCGTTCAAACTGAAGTCACCGCGCGCATCGGTACCGCCACAATAGATACACTTCTCGTCATAGAAGGATGAATCTGAGTAGCGGGTATTATGGCCATACTCATCGTGGGCTGGCTTCTCAAACTCCAGCGGTTGTTTCTGTTTTTGCATTTTTCCTCCATTCGGTAATGATTACATAGCCGCGTATGGGAAACCACAACGGCCAAAGTAACTGAACAAACAAGTATTGTCTAAGGCTCACTTCATTCATCCTTCTGATTAGGATGAGTGGGCACATGACCACAAATCCAATGAAGAGATAAAGAAAGATGACTGATGCAACGCAGGCTGAGTTGAACATGTGAACTCCTTTCAGATAGTCGACTATGGTCAAGAGTGATCCGATAGCGAAGAAAAGCGTCGTGAAGAAAGCGGTGATAGCTCCGATTTCAAGCATGTTTTATTTCTCCGATTTAAAAAGCTCAGGGTACGCTTCAGTTATCGGCCGGGCGCCAATTATGTATCGCATTTTGTACCCAGACCTTACAACGGTTTGATAAATCGGTACATAAGGAGCGTAGTAAAAACCGGCATCTGCCAGCATCCTCCCTTTGTACCAAGCGAGCATTGGATTAGGCTTTATCTTCATCAGAGAGCTCGCTCTGACGATTGCCGGACCGGATAGGACAAGCCCACCCAGCCCGGTTAAGAAGCCCCTGCGGCTCTGTATCAAGCGAGCCTCCGTTTGATTCTATAACGCATAGCGTATTTCTTATAATCCGGATGAGTAACCCAGAAGATTTCTCCCGGGCTAGTTTCTGGAAGAATGAAGCCTAGGAATGGCCGGTCGTATATTGTATTACCAGAGTAAGCGATGATGCCGGTGTCCAACTTTGGACTGCTCAGGCGCGCAGGATAAGCGTAGAAATTCTGAAACTTCTCTATCGGTGGCATGCGGCCATAATACTCAACGGTATTTGCGCGTCCTCTCCGGCTTATCGCAGCAATCTTGTTGCGTATTCTTTCAATGTCCAACGGCGATTCAATTTCTACTTCATCAAGAGTTTCGTACCATTGCTGAAGTGTTTTTCTTTCCTTAACATCTTCCCAAGTCAATCCCTGACGTTCGATGCGAAAACTCATTGAGGCGAAATCCGCTTGCTCAGATATTGGCACGTCGACGTGTCGCATCCAGTAGACCAAAGCCGGAAAGCTCACCGGACGACCATTCGCTCTTAGCACGGTCCAAGGGCCACGGTGATGAGGATTCTCAAGCCAACCTGCCGGAATAGGGTCAAAGGGCTCCGGTTGCTTTATTGGCGGAGGTTGTGGTCTAGGATCAGGTTGAACGGCTTCCTGACCCATTGCAGAGACAGCTAAGGGCAGCGTTGCCGCCGCCCCTCCAATGAGACCGAACATATTTCGGCGGGATAGTTCGTTTGACATGCGATTCACCTTATCAGGTAGACTATGATTATATAGGTGGAGAAAAGAGCTCCTAACACAAGGTCAAGAAAGAACAAGTTGTTGATGATGTTGGCCCTGCGCTTCCGTGCTTCGTCATAGACTGTGAAACAATCCTTCAACGGTTTCATTCCTGTCTCCTCTCCTAACATTTTAATTCTTCAATCCTTGCATATGGTGTTTCTGTCTGATACAACGGTCTTCTTACAATGCTGCCATCTTTTAGTATTTCTGTTTTGAAAGGTAAGGCTGCTCGGAACTCTTCATGCGGAAGTTTTTGTTTTAACTCTCTGATCGGCATCTCAATGTATGTCAAGCCACCGTACTTTTTAAGAGCTTCTTCTTCTCTTAGTATTTCTTTGATTCCAACCAAAGGCGCATACCCTTCAGCTGTGCCCACCGGATTGATATGGTCAAAGACCACCGCATATTTGACGACATATTCCATTGGTGCTGGCTTTAAAACCTTGACCGGCATCAAGGAGCTTGCGCGCACTATAGCAGGCGCAGCGGCGAAGCAGATTAAGCCGGTGATTAGACCACGTCTTGTTGCTTCCATAAACGCTACCTCTTGAGGAAAAGGCTCCGGCTTGGAACCGGAGCCAAGTTTGGCTTTCAGGGAATGATAGCGGTATTTCATTCAGCCTTGTTTGGCTGCAATCACGGCCTCCTCAAGCGGTGTCACGTCAAACTGATCGATGAGCCACAACTGTCCGTTGCCAGCGTAACCCAGTATTAGAGGATCGATCGGGTTACGTACCGGTATGGGTGTCTCCTCGTCACTTATTTTATATTTCACTTCGGACATGATGTAAACCTTGTTAAATTCCTTCCTGGCAGCCAGCATTTTTTCTCGCGTGGCTTCCGGAATCATGCCTTGGAATTGCGCCGTAATGCTGCTCTTCACCTTTGAAGGATATCGAAACAGCGTTTCCTTTGACCGCTTGTTGGCACGGGCGATCAGCATTGTTCTCACATCAGTATATTTGTCCAAATCGGGTGGGAGATCAGGCCATTGATGAATGGACTTATGTTTGCCATCTTCCGATACGATCTGGATATAATTGTGCGGAGAATTGATATCGAACAAGGCTAGAACCGGTAGACCTTCTTCATCGCGCCATTCAAGGCACTTCATATCAATGGGAAGGTAGAGACCAGCGTATTTGTTGGCGTTGGTCGATTTCGCCTTCAATTGAATGACGTTTGAGATCTCTTTATCCAGCGCTTGAGCAGNTTCGCGCTCAACCTCAAACAACTTCGCGCGGCGTTCCTTGAGCAAAACTTCTTGACGTTGTAGGATTTCAACAGGCGGATACTCAGCTGCGTATTTGGTAGATTCAACTACCCGTGCCAATGCATTCATGGTTTTCTCCCAAAAAAATTAGTCGCGGAGAAATTATTTACCTTGACTGCGTAAAAGTAAACCCTTGGAGCTTGTCAGGGCTCCAAGGGCTCGCTACAGGAAGAATGCTCTAGGCAATTAGGAGAAACCAAGGTTCTGCACATCGGTTCTCACAGGAAAGTTCTACCCTGTACCAGCTCGCGAGTAAAGTGATAAAATTATGAACGCTTGCGGACAGTATATTCCAAGCCATTGTTCTTAAAAATGATGGTTTCTCCGTGATTTAGAGAATCGATGAGCAGAGAGATAAAGTTTGTGTCCGTCGCGAGCGTAAGGTTTGAACGCGGGCGAAAGCCTTCTTGCCTTGCGCCAAGCCGTCTGTTCTTCTCATACAAACTGACACAACTCTTACAGCGGGCGTTCAAGCCATTCTTACCGGCTTTATTCTTTGGGAAGGCGTCAAGCGGTTTGATGTCAAAGCAACCCGTGCAACATTTTTGATCTGGTGGAACTTCTGGTGTTTGTGACGTGTTGGGCTGTTGTAGTTTTGCCAAAATAGCGGCACGATCGTAAGACATTATTTTCCTCTGTTTTGAAAAAAATTGCTAAATACCTGACGATAATAAAATTGTCAGGAAAACACCGCATGACTGGTTATGTATACTTCATTGAAGACACTCAACATTCAAAATTTTATATTGGGTCACATAAGGGAACAGTGAACGATGGTTACATTTGTTCAAGCAAAATAGTAAAAGAACAAATGAAAGAAAGACCTTCGGATTTTCGACGTGTTATAGTTGCGATTGGAACATATGAAGATATGATTTCATTAGAATCGTCGTTGTTAAGAAAAGTAAACGCAAAAGTCAATCCAAATTATTACAATCTCCACAACGGCGATGGTAAGTTTTATTGTAAATTCAGAACTAAAGAATCGATTGAAAAGAGTAGAAAAGGCATCCTAGGTCGACCACTCAGCGAACAACATAAATCTAAATTAAGAAAATCGCACACCGGTAAAAAAAGATCCATTTCTCATGTAGCTAATATGAAAAAAAGTAGAATTAAACATTATACAAGTTTGACATCAGAACAACGTAAAGACAAATACGGCAAGAATAAAGGAAAGTCAATAAAAAACAAAGGATATAATTGGTATCACAATCCTATTACATGGGAGCAAAAAATGACAAATGAATGCCCGAAAGGTTTTGTTAAAGGTCGTGGAAAGGTTTCTCCTTGACAGCACTAGATCGTACCCCAATAAATACCAATTTGTTGCAACCTGATGGCTTTCAAATCGCCATCAAGAGGCTCAAGACCGTAACATTTTTTACACAACAGATAAACATTCCTGGCTTTATACTGCCACCAACATCGATCAACAATCCATTCATTGAAATCCCTATTCCGGGTGATCACATTCAATTTGACGACCTGACGTTCACCTTCAAGGTTGATGAGGATTTCCGAAACTATATGGAAATCTACAACTGGATCAACGGACTTGGCTACCCTGATGATTACAGCCAGTACAAAACTCTTGCTGATGCGGACAAGGAAAAGTTCCGCAATGACGGTATNAAATCCGACATTTCAGTGCTGATCATGACCAACCTCAAGAACGCCAATCTTGAAGTCTTGTTCCGCGAAGCCTTCCCCATTTCGCTGGGCGGTTTCAACTTCGATACCACTGACAATTCATTGACCGAGATCTCTACCGAGGTCACGTTTAAATATGAAAAATTCGATATTACGGTTTTACCAAGATAACGTATTGATGTATAATATGATTTTAGCTTGGAGAACAGATGCAAATTGATGAAATCTTCAAGCTGTGGGATGAAGATTCACGTATTGATGTTACCCAATTACAGTTTGAATCACTGAAAATTCCTCAGCTGCATAACAAGTATTACAAGATCTATCTTTCTGAAAAATTGATTCTAAAAAAACTCAAGNCCAAGGCATCACAGCTGAAGCTTGAGAAACAAGAGTTCTACCTTCTTGGCCCTACCGAAGAAACCAAGGCAAAGGGCTGGGTACTTCCCGAACGCGGCAAGATTCTCAAACCGGATCTAGAACCATATCTAGCCGCTGACAAAGACATCATCGATCTCAACCTCAAACTCGGCGTTCAAGAAGAGAAAATCGAGTTGGTGCGTAGCATTCTTGACACCGTCAAGAACCGTTCTTTCCAGATCCGTGGTGCTATCGATTTTATCAGATTTTCTAACGGAGAATGAGAATTAGTAAGTGAGTGAAGTTGTTGTAATTAAAAAAATCAATGAAGTCTATGTAAAGATTCTTTGTTCCCCTGCTGTATCCATGGAAATGAGTGAATGGTTTACCTTCACCGTTCCTGGTTACAAGTTTATGCCTGCCTACCGGTTCTCAGGTTGGGATGGTAAGATCAGACTCTACAACCGCAAGACAAGTCAGATCTATGCTGGTCTTGTCCAGGACATTGTTGAGCGCTGTCAGAAAGAGAACTATACTGTAGAACTTGACCCAGAACTAGCAGAAACTGCGTATTCTGTTACGGAAGCCAAGGATTTCTTTGAATCCTTAAATGCCAAATATAAACCCAAAGAGTATCAGGCCAGAGCCTTCATTCAAGCCATCCGGGCTAACCGTGGCTTGTTTGTGTCACCGACCGCATCCGGCAAGTCCTTTATCATCTTCATGCTGATGAAATACTTTCAAGGNAACAAGCTTATCATNGTNCCGACNGTCAACCTCGTCAANCAGATGAGTTCNGATTTCATTGACTATGATCTTGCCGGCAAGATTGGTAATGANATTCACATCATCAAGGCGGGTGCTGATAAAAACGCCAACAGATNGATTGTAGTGAGCACCTGGCAGAGCATTCACAAGCTGCCGAAGGAATGGTTCAACAAGTTCAATGTGGTCGTAGGCGACGAATGCCATCTGTTTAAAGCCAACTGTTTGACTTCCATCATGGAAAAGATGGTTCAGACTAAATACAGATACGGCCTAACAGGCACGCTTGACGGTTCGCTCACCAATGAAATGGTGTTACGCGGCTTGTTCGGTAAGGTTCATCAGGTCACGACCACCAAGGCGTTGATGGATTCAGGAGACGTCGCCAAGCTCAAGATTAAGGCCATCGTGCTCAAGTACGATGAGGCAGTGTGTAAGGCGGTCAAGGGTGGCAACTACCAGGATGAACTTGCCTTTCTGTTCGCTCATGAAAAGCGAAATGAGTTCATCAAGAAACTGGCTTTATCGCTCAAGGGGAATACACTGATCATCTTCTCAAGAGTTCAAGACCATGGCGTACCGTTGTACGAAAGCCTCAAGACTATGACCGATTTACCGGTCTACACGGTCCATGGAGGCGTGGATGGCGATGAGCGCGAAGATATCCGTAAGATTGTCAACTCTCATGAAAACTCGATCACTGTTGCTTCGGCAGGAACGTTCTCAACCGGTGTCAACATACCGAACCTGAATAACATTATCTTTGCTTCACCCAGCAAGTCACGGGTGCGCGTGATGCAGTCAATCGGACGAGGCCTGAGAAAATCTGACATGAAGAACAATTGTACCCTGTTCGATATTGCCGACGACCTTTCCTACAAGAAATGGAAGAACTACACGCTGCTACATTTCGTGGAACGTATCAAGATGTACATCGCGGAGCAATTCGAATTTAAACAGCATAACGTAAGGATTTAAGATGACTACCAAGCCAATTCACCACCTGGTGCTGACCAACGGCGA
>JGI11643J11755_11760654_pt1 | contig 9481 bp, 8 predicted proteins | sample IowConreferecore_FD_11755 | JGI IMG/M metagenome (IMG submission 11755)
TACGTAGCCTATAGAATTAAAATACGAGCCATCTAGACGTAATAAAGCTGCTTTGGATTTATTCTTTGGATCCGGATGCAAGAAATCATGAGGTCACTTTATTAAAAATTAAACACATAAGATTGAAGGAACATTACGGTGGAGAAATTCCTCATGAAGCAAAGACTGCAATTGGTCCTATATTATTGACTTGTTCATTTCCCATTTCCCTATGTACGTGATTGGTAAGAGCTCGGTCCAGGTCAAAGAACCACAACAGATTTGATTTTAGGATCCATCGCTGCATAGTTTATTGCTACATTAGCGCCAATTATAGTTATGTTATTTGGATTAGCGTTCTTGTTTGTAATTAGAAATTGTTTTGCTGCCTTTACATCTAAAACCATTTTATTGTAATCGTCTGGGCTAAATGATTGAAAAGATATTGTATTCCCATTATTTTGATTAACACTTTCACCATGACCTCTCAAATCTATAGATAATACAGCATAGCCTTCTTTTTGGCTTGATGAAAATTATTCATACATACGCCTTACGTCACCTTCGAGCACACCAGACTCTCCATGAAGTCTATCGATATGTTTTGACAAACCTTCCTTAGTATCAAAAGGAGATTCACAGTAAGGACATTTCAATTTGATTTTGCTGTTATCTTTAACATATGCTATAGACTTAGAATCAATAAGACAAACGGGCGTTCCCTGAACTATAGTATCTTCTGAAGAACTGGATATAGTTTCCATTTTTTGAAAGATATTATCTCTGGTAACCATACCTACAACTGCAGCATAAGCGTGAACCATTACCTGCCTTACCTTATGCTTGTCCATAACAGCAAGAGCTTCCTTAATGGTGGTAGTAGGACCGACAGCAAGTACCGGGCACGTCATAATTTCACGAAGTCTAACCTTAGATGTATTTCTATTTTGAGAAATTACTTTGAAAAGTATATCAGTCTTACTTACTATACCGACAACCTCACCTCGTATCGAAGCAAGAACGCTTCGAGAGTTCTTCTCCTTCATCAGTTTGGTTGCTTCATCGACAGTCGCATCGCTTTCAAGGATAAGCACATCAGGCATAAGAACAACTCCTACAGGTGAAGAAAGGAATGAAGTAACGGTTGTAGGAATGGAATCCTCCATAAAAATCTAATGAATATGAATTATTTAAAGTTAGTCTTTAGGATATCTGGATATGTTGTTTCTCGTACTTAGTTACTATTTTTAAGCGTATCTGTTTGTTCATGTAGGTTTCTCTTTTGCTCTCTTTGTTCGTTCAAATGACCAACGACGGGTATAGGATTCATCCTTAAGGTTTAAACCCTTGAACATTTGAAAATATGCTTGTTTTATCTTATTTTGCTTATCAAATTCAGATTGTATCCATAGAGTTTCAAATATAGAAAGAGAAGAGGAAACGGTAGATTCGTTATTTGAATAGATAGCAATACCTACGGCTTCTTCAAAAGTCTTTTTTGTATCATCAGTAACTTCTATTGCTAAAGAAACCGCTTCGTCAATTACCAAAATTGTAATTTTAGCTTGTAACGGTTTTCTGATATATTGGATATTAATTGGTAGGTGTGTTTTCCTGATCTTATTTTGTATTGTGTCGGCTACTGCATCGTCGTCTGCTTGTACCAATATTTTAATAACTACACCACGTTCTGATGCTTGCCACAACAAGTTTAGCATTCCTACATATTCTGCTCTGTAAAAGGAATTAACAGTAGAGAATAGTAAAACTATTTCAAATGATGCAGATTTTAAAAGGTCTATCGCAATTTTCTGTATTTCACAAGGATCCTCAATGCTATCCTTAAAGTCACTTCTAATTCCTTTATTGAGTTCTCTAATTTTCTCTCTAGCAGGAATTGCCTTGTAGCACAGGTTATCAAATAGATATTGCTGTCCACGAATAAATGATTTAGCTTTAGTGTAAACTAATTGTGTTACAATCCGTTCCCTGCCTTCATCATTGTCAAAAATATAGTACAGATATTTTATTCCGTCAACTATTAGAAAGTTGCCTCTAACCCCATCATTGTGAAAAACATTGCCACCATATTTCATCATTAGGTTACAAAAATTTGTGTTCTCTTTCGTAATTTCCGTTACTAACCTTGATCTTATGTCACCTGTATTCCTAGTGGAAATTAGTGCACGATATAACGAATCATTCTCCATTATAAAAGATAATCCTTCAGAATCAAAACAACAATCAATTCTTTCATTTGCATTTGAAATAACTTGTAATGGTAACTGAAATATATCATGTGGTTCACATATCACTTGCATATTATTAGAACCACTATCTGTAGACACCATAATTATAGAAGAGTTATCGAATTATTTAAATTGGCATTAATTTTATGTGTTGTACATCTTTAATACTGTATTACCCTATATTGTATTATGTGGTTTTCTGTGTTAGACTTTCTTAAGATATATCTATAGGTTTCTTATAGATGAACGGAAGTTGCTGCTGATGCTATCACTTCTGGCAATTCAAAATTAGATGCATTAATTCCTGACCAGGTTTATGACCAAGGGATGACCTTGATTTAATTGCGAAAGATAATGTATGTCCCAACAAGCCCATTTCAATATTTGAATACTCAAATTTCAAACTTGGCTCTATTTCTACTAAGAATAGTATTTTATAGATCTTTACAAATGACTTGGAGTAGTGAAATAAAATGCTTTTATATAGATCACTTTTTTTACAAGGAAGAAAATATGGTTACAAATGAAATAGAGAAATCTTTAGTGTTAGTATTCCTCGGCTCAATTGCGACATTCCTAATAGTAACACCAATGTTTCCTACAATGTATGCGAAGGAACAGACTAAAATTGCAAGTAACAATAATAATATTGGTACCATTAGCAACCGATCCACACCATTAATCCAAAAATCTACTATAGGTACGAATAGCTATAGGAACGACATTAACAATAATTACACTAATGGAGATATACTCCATCGTGGCATAATTTCTTCTGAAGCAGGACAGCCTGATCAATTGAAAGTTCAGAGAACAATAATATTACAACATAGACAAGATGGAAAAGATTATACTGGTATTTTAACGTTCACGGCAAGCAAACCTGTAGAAGTACTATTGGGTCACAGACTTAATATCGATAATAATACACTATCAAAAATGGATATGAAAAAACTTGGAAATCTCTTCCTTGTAAATCCTATACATCCAAATGCAGGGTATGTATTATCAGCACCAACTGTCATTAAACCAGATTACAAAGAGTCTTCACCACCATATTATTCTGCATCCATCCCATTTGTAGCTAGTTCAGTTGTACTTAGAACATTAGGAGGAATCCCGTTCATTGCAGTCTATGAAGTATATGCTCATCTAGGCCAACCTCAAATAGTCTACAATATTGCTACAGCTGGGAATTCAAACAGCACCACCACAAATACGAAATAAGCAGCAGCCCTAGTATGCTGCTACCACAACACATTAACAATAAGAAGAAATTCCTATTCTTTCTTATAGAGCAAACTTTGAACTCACATAAGGAGAAACGGAAATCCTATCCTACCAGCTACCGAGCTTATATCTACTATTGTACCACCTCTTAATTACAAGACTTGAAGAATTTATTAACAGGAATAGCTAGGAAATAACTAAGAATTATTAGTTGCCAAACATACGAATGGTGAGTGCTAGATCTTATTTTGCTAGGATGAATGAAAGTAGAGGTGATAATTGGTTAACTGAAGATCAATTACTTAGAGGTACCGAAGAATTCTTCCGATTAAATGATTATTCCAATACAGAGTACAATAAAGTATTTTGTCAAGGAATTAGAACCTTTACATCGCCGATTGTGGCATCTAAAAAAACAAAATATGAAGATGAAGAAATAAATGAAACGATAGTAAGCATTTTCAAATCCAAAATCAAGCAATATGATCTTAGTTTTATTGGATATATTGAATCAATTGTATTTGATGTCATGGATAATTATGATCAGACAAACGTAATGCTTGCAACTGACTCCTTATCTTATTTTTATTTTATCAAGAATGAAGAAATTAGTGTTGCAATTGAAAACATTATGAGAGACGGACTATTCATTTTATTTCTTAACCAACGATTTGCCTATGCTTTATTTGATAAATATGAAAATATGACTGAGTCTATTCCCGTTTATGATTAATTTATATTTCCTATACCTATATTGTCAATGGTCATTTTACAAACTGTTATACGAGCCTTTGATTCCGACAGTTCTTCCTCTAAACTGTTCGATGACAAGGTTTTATCAACAGAAAAATACATACAACCTAGGTGATCTGCAGATTGTGATGATATGAAATGATTGGTATACTCAGGGAGAAGTTGGAGAACACGGTTGGCAGATTATGTGAAGTTCTAGTACCCATCAAACATGAATATCATATTGGAGAGGGAAAGGATGTTGCTATTTGCACATTATCGAGTATAGATCTACTTGAAACTATAGCCAGGAACACTGATATGATGAGCAGAATATTAGTTGTTGGAAGGTTGCTTTCAGAAAATAAGGGAATTAGTACATTGATTAGGTTTACAGTAAGGTATCCAGGTTTACGTTATATAGTAGTATGTGGTAGGGAAGTAAAAGGACATAAGACAGGACAAGCCTTATTATCACTTCACAGAAATGGAGTAAACATAGATGACAATAGAATTATTGGAGCCATTGGTCCTAAGCCTTTTTTAACCTGCTCACAAACAGATATTGAATCATTCAGAAGACAGACTAAGATTTATGATTTAATCGGCAGTGAAGATTTGGAGGTAATAAAAGCTAAGTTGTCATTCTTATGTCAATAATCTGGACTTCTCTTTCATTACAAAAGATGTGATTTAAAAAATGTCACGCTTCTTGCAGTATCTATATGAGCTATCTATCGGACTCATAGAAATTGACAGGGTTAAACATTTAGAAAAATAAATTGAAATTTAAAATACTAGTATATAGTTTTATAAAAAATACTGGATACAGAAATGTAATATTTTACACTTGATGTTCACATATTAGTTTTGTTTCATTTGCGTTTGCTATTCCATAGGCTTTCCTGAAAATTAAGAGATAATCGTCGGATGATAGAGGTATACTGTATGTATATTTTCATCTATCCTATCTGTTCAATCCTGTCCAAATATAGGTTAAAAGTTCAAGATACAATATATCACACTTAATATAGCCTTTCTCCTCTTATAAGACATAAATTAATGATATTATATGGCCTTTTATGCAGCTTAGGTATCAGAGGCGGAGTAATATTAGGTATTACAGCAGCTGAAATTTTAACAAAATACTGGAATTCGAGGTATAATCGTCGCCCAAAAGTCTATGTCTTCAATAGAAGAATACATCATGGAGAAATAGGCATATTGTTGACATTATCTTCTTTGATGTTAAAAGGATCCTCGATTCCGGCTGCAACAGCCGCAATTCTGGCAGGTATAGGAATTGGTCTTGTTAAAGATGATTATGTAGATATTGGAGAGTGGTTTAGGCTCAAGAAAAGAAAAGCTGAAGATCAAAAACAGACAACAAAGACAACCGTTACAGGCCAGAAAAAAGAAGTTTCAACTACAGCTAACGTGAAAGATGATCATAACAATAAAGGTAAAAAGGTCATAGAAAAGCTTGTCCTTGAATCTATACAAAACCAAATATGGAATCTAATAGACAAACAATCACAAACAATAAAACAAATTGAATTACAGATAAGACAGTCGCGAAAACATCAGTTGCTTTTTGAAAAAAGATGAATACCAATAATAACACAGGTTAATAGGCAATAGCATCACATTTGTAAGTTTGATTTCTGTAAGTTATCTTAAATCAAACATAATTTTACTATCTCTTTTGTTGTTAATTCTCTTAATTTAATACTTGTTATTACCTTAGTCGAAACGTAATAATAGTGCCACAGACAATCTATTATCAATTGTGGATTCATAAGCATATATCGAATAATTAATAGGTTAAAAAAAAGGATCTTATGCAGATACATGTGGCTTACTGATACTTATAAGAGGTATATATTTATTAGAAAAGCCTAATTACATATACTGAAACGTATTTTTACTTTAATTGTAATATTATAAGAATAATTATTGATAGAACGGCAACAACAGATATTATGTGGAAAATGTGGTAACAAAATCTTTCCCCATCAAAGATATTGTAGAAAATGTGCAAATTATAATCGATATTATGATCATAGTGATGATAAGGAATATAACATTCCCACGATAAAGAGATCTGAACCTACAAAATATACATTACAATTAGCAAAAGCACTTTATTCAACCGGTATAGATATTACATTGGAGCCTGAAATTTGGTATACTAGTTGTAGTTTCTATACACCTGATATACTCCTTAACAATGAATTTATTATTATTGAAGTTGACGGTCCAATCCATGACGAACCACATATACAAAAAAATGACAGGATAAGACAACGAGCATTAGAAAATTCAGGTTATCGTGTATACAGATTTAAAAATCAAGAAATTAGCAATTCTTTGGAAAAGGTGACTGCAAAAGTAAAATCTATTATTTTATCTCAACCAAGATTGCCTAACAGCATTGTTAATCCAAAAATCATTGAAATAAATGTTCCTGAGAATGATAGAATGTCGAATATATCACAAGACTTTATCAAAGCATATGCAACCGTGCTAAATTCAACACTAATAGATATAGGAAAATGGAATGGCGAATATCTCAAAGAGTTTCTCTCACAATATAATCCGACACCCGTTGGTAATAGATGTGCTATGGAAAAGTTAATTTTCATTCTTCTTGGTCTTAATTTGTCTTTAAAAAAGAATGATGATGAATCCATTATAGATTTTGAAGGCTATTCTATTCTCTTCGATAAATGTATCAAAATTATGAATTTCCTTTTTGGAAAGATAGGAGAAATAGAACTTAAAAATGCATACAATATTACCGTTACAAATTTTATAAAAAATATAATATTTTATGGTAAGCCACGTGTAATACATACCCGATTGGTTTGGATAAAGGACTATAAAGCCGTAATTTCTCACATTCATAACTTTAACAAGTATTTCTACAAATTTGGAATCACTGTTGAGGAAGCTGAAGTAAAAACTGAGTGCATTGAAGAATTGCACAAAATTCAACGTAGCATTAAGGAAAAAGAGAGGATAAAACATCAGCAAGAGCTAACTAACAAACAAGAGGTGACATTCGTGGATATAGGACAAAAGCATTTTGGATGGCTTGACAGATGGTTAGAAGAAGCAAAGTCCTTTCAGTGGTTAAGTGAATGGTTAGGATACAAAGGATTTGAATAATTGGAAAATGCAATGAATGAACTATTACCTAAATTTTTTATTTATCAGGAATTGAACCATGGAACCAAACAATAAAGGAAGGTATTTCTTAGACTTAATCATTGTATAATTGCTATTGCAAAATAATTGAGTCGAATTGGCCCATCCTTGAATATACTGTATATAATTACCACATAGCTTGACCAAAGATCTAAGAAATGATTCAATCACTAGTTTTATCTATGTCTGGATAAAACCATGGGAGGATAACTTACTGCTGCTATTGTTTATAATATACATTTTTTACTTCCTGTACATTATTATAAAATAAAATTAAAAGTATATTACACAGAAAAATCATGTATAATTTCATACGGTCCTTATGGAGAAGCTAGACATAATGACGCCAATGATTACCAGTAGGAAAATACCTATTGCAACCGGAGCTGCAATAATTTTCCTTGTAATTATTGATTTGCTTATGACACGTCAGATTCTGTCATACAACAACGATATGGAAGTCATAATGTTTATTTTGACTGTACTCATTGGATATGGCATCGGAGCCTGGATCCTTTTAGGATATACCAAACGAATAAGCCAAGAGATCACAGCCAGATCTCGTTTTATCAATCTCATACATTGGGCTGTAACGATAATTCAGTTTTCCTCATTAGGAATACTGTTATTAGTACTTTTTAGTAATACCACCGGAATTTTGTCTCCTTCAGTTTTCGCAGCCAGTTCAATATCAGCGACAATCATCATGGGAGTAATCACCTTCAAATTCTTTTCGTGGTATAAATTAAGTAATAATAAAAATCTCACTGTCCTTTTTTATGGTATTGCAGCGCTAATACTTGCTTTGTCAATAGCAGAAGATGCTGGTACTAAATTAATAATGGTACAAGTAATACAAGAAAAATCGCCAGCAGGAGCAACTACTAAATCATCTTTTTTATATAAACCATCTCAGAAGTACAATGCTGAAATAGAATACAAGGTAGTAAATCCACATACTACTACACTCTATATATTACCAAATTCAAACTCGACGTATTATAACCTTCTAAATTCCACTGTACTTCCAATAGGATTCGTATTTAGATGGATCGCTTCTACCATGCTTTTGCGTAACGTATATCAAAGAATAGGTAAACTCCCGCTCTCATTTTGGATTGTCCTTTCTCTTCCATTAATACTTTATGTGGTTGGAAAAATCCCCGGATTTTTTTCAGGTGAAAGTTTATCAGGAGTAGAGGAGCCATATCGATTTTACTTTAGAATTCTATTTAGAGCTGGCACCATAGGGGGAAATATTCTTTTTGGCTTTGCATTTTTTATGGTAGCAAAAAGTATGATCCCATCAAAAATAAAAGATTACCTTACTATTGCTGCAATAGGCGATATAATCGTTGGTATTTCGCTTTCTACTTCTGCTCTCCAACAAACATATGGGGTAGCTGCCCATTCCCTAGTGCTATTATCTTCATATTTGTTTAGCATGGGATTGTATCTTTCGGCAATAGCAGTATCCCAAGATAGTTCATTAAGAAAATCAATTAAAAGATCCATGGTAGATTTAATAGATAATATTGGATCGGCCCAGCTAGAACAGGGAATAAAGGGAAGAGTAACGAAGATTCAGAAAGAAACAGAAGAACAGACCGGCGGTTTTTCACACGTAGTTACTGAGAATGATATGAAAGAGTATATGGAGTTAGTAATAGAGGAAAGAAAGCGTCTAACAGCTTTGAACATCAGGGAAGAATCAACGAAGGCAATGCAGAAAAAAACAACTCCTAGTACTGTTACATCTACTACAATATCAAATGGAGCTACATCAAACATAACTGAAAAACGGACATCGGAGAATACCGCTATAGAAACTTTAATTGAAAAACTTCAGGATACTGGCGCTATCGTAGAAAAACCAACAACTAGTAACACTAGAACAGAGAGAAGAACTAGACCTGCAACATCATCATTATTTATCAATCCAGGTATGGTAGCCAAGTACGAATCGATCTTGGTAAACGGGGAAACTGTAAAGGTATTTGAATTTGAAGAAGATTTTTCTGATGAAGTAACCAATAGTCTTGTTAACTCTCTTTTATCCGGTAATGAGAATTCTAATGATT
>JGI11643J11755_11798515_pt1 | contig 9423 bp, 7 predicted proteins | sample IowConreferecore_FD_11755 | JGI IMG/M metagenome (IMG submission 11755)
GCGTTCCCTGTCGGGTCATCGAAGAGTAGCCTGTAGCCAGCCGGTTGCCCCAGAGTTCTTGCGGTAAGTTTGGATAGGTGTCCCGCAACAACAGNGGNTTNAGAATGTTTTCCTGGACGTAAACATCATACGGNTTACCTGANATTTTTTCNACNATCTCACCAAGCAGNGTCATCCCCAGATTGCTGTATTCGAAATAGGTCGATGCCGGATANAGGGTCTCCTGTTGATCCAGTCTTTCAGTGACCTGGTCTTTGGTCGGGAATTTGTACTCGGGGCCCGTCCAGTAAGGAAAGTCAGATTCACGGGCCAGGCCGGAAGAATGTGTCAGCAAACTCCGGATCGTAATCGGTCCACTGTCAGAGAATTGTTGCCGGATATTGTGATCGGGTAACCAGGTGGATAAGGAGTCGTCCAGCCTCAGTTTTCCGTGCTCGTAAAGCTGCATAATGGCAACGGAGGTAAACAATTTTGTAATAGAACAAATGCTGTAAACTGTCGAGGGCGTAGCAGGTATTTTTTTCTTAAGGTCTGAAAATCCGTAGCCTTTGCTCCAGATAAGTTCCTGGTCCTTAACAATCCCTACAGAAATCCCGGGAAGACGGTCATAGGCCTGCTGTGCCTCTAGCCATGCGTCGACGTACTGCAATGCATCTGACAGAGGCTCTTTTGTCTCACTTTGTCCCCGGGAGGCGAAGCAGACAAAGCTCAAAGCAAGTATGAGCGAACATGTTTTCATAAGTGGTTTAAAACCTTAATTTTGGAAAGATAAAGGATTTTTGGGAAGTCCTTCCCTATAAATTCCATAACTGGCGAATCACCAACCTGGCAGGAAAAAAATGCGTTTTTGGATGGGATGCAATTCGAACGAGCGCTACCGGACACATTCTTTTATGTCCACAGACACAGAAGAGCAATTTGCTTATGCGATGGTAACTGGATGCAATTAATCAGATAATCGGACCATACATTTGACATCTTTTTCATTAAAATACCACTCAAGGCAATAGCCGTTTGGATCCAGTTCCGAATGGGTGAGGAGTTGCTCGAACGTCCGGCTGACACTTTCGATGTCCTTCATATAGTCCTTTATATTTACGCTGGCATATCCTCCTTTCTTCAATAGCATCTTGTCGCATTCATACCTATGGGCTTCGCCCTTCATGAGTTCACCCGCCGCGGCTCGGTAAACAATCCCACCATTTTCCGGACGCGAAAAACCAAAATATTTCCTGTCGGTTGAAAATGGAACGATTGCGTGGAGTTTTTGATGGGCTTTAAGTACACCATCCGGAAAACTTTCTGCCCTTATGTACATGAGGGTCATGTCGGTGTCAAAGTGAATGGTTTCCATATGCCTTTCTTTGTAGCAGGATCGAGTTTCTCAATTGCATCCTCAAGGTTGTGGATAAGGTTATTATCACTTGACAGACCTTTGCACTTTGCCAAGCTTACTCCCCCGATTCAGGTTATCCTTTACACGAAATTTTACGATTCTACTGACGAGCGATAACGGGAGAGGTTCGTTCAATGGGAACTGTATGGAGCCTTTGGCCGCTTTGTATGGAGAAAGTTCTTTCTTGAACGCTTCAATTCCATTGGGTGCGGGGTAAAAGCCGATATGGCTTTTGAAGGCGGCGAAATGCACCAGATTGCCATTGAGCTTAAATGTCGGTATGGCGTAGCTGATGGTTTCTTCTGCACCGGGTGCTGCCTTGCGAATGGTTGCCCTCATTTGCTCTAAAAGCTTCTGAACATCTTTTGGGAATGATGCGATATATTCATCTACGTTCCCCGACTGGACCTTTCTCATAACCTTTATCTTTTTATGATTCGAATTTACTTTTTTGTTGAATCATTCACGCGGTGTGAAAACGACAATCTTCGAGGTGAAACCCGGCGTGGCCTGCGTTTTAACAGCGTTCAGTGCCGTTTTTAAGTCAAAATTGTGGTTTTAAAATTTGATGACGAGCGTTTATCCGGTTGATGATCTTCATCATTGAAACCTGCTTGGCGGGCTGGTATTTTTCACTTGGTTTTGAAGATTTTCCATGCGAATAGTACTCGGTCTAATTCTGGTTTCAATGTTTTCATCATGCTACTATAATAAACGGTTAGTGTATTTGCAGGACAAGAAGTTTGAGGAAGGAAGGCCTACGGAAGTGGTCAATCGAAGCAAACCTTACCGGTTGCAAATTAACGATGTGATTTCAGTCAAGGTAAAAAGTGCGACGGACAGTAAGATTGCTGACATTTTTAACATTACAAATGAAGCGGTAAGCACTGCTGCTAACCCTGGTGCTTTGTATATGGACGGTTATTCCATTGATAGCTATGGCCGAATCACGCTGCCCATTCTCGGAAGTGTTGAAGTCAAGGGGTTGACTTTAGAAATCGCTCAAGATTCCATTCAAAACCGCGCGAATAAATATCTTAACCAGGCTACGGCGTTGGTGAAACTTGTAAGTTTTAAGATTACGGTCTTAGGTGAAGTAAAAAATCCCGGATACCATTACGTATATAATAACCAGGTGACCATTCTTGAAGCCCTCGGGTTGGCAGGTGACCTGACGAATGTTGGAAATAGGGAAAATATTAAGTTAATACGTCCCACTCCCAACGGATCTGAGGTGACCTTGCTGGATATTACAGATCCGGGTCTTTTGAGATCCCCTTATTTTTTTCTAATGCCGAATGATGTCCTGTACGTTGAGCCGCTGAGGGCACTATCAAACCGGTCAAACCTGGAGGTGTGGGGAGTGATTTTTTCTGCTGCCACGACTGCTATTCTCGTGCTGGGTTACCTTGATGCTAACTCGCCTTGATTTAAATGAAGACTTCCAAAATGAAGGTTATGGATGAGAAGATTAACATCAAATATATTTTACGGAAATTGGTTAGCCATTGGTGGTATTTCATCATTGCAGCCTTCCTGTTTTTGCCGATTGCGTACTTGTATATACAAAGAACGCCGGAAGTATTCCTGGTGAAGGCATCTTTGCTGGTTAAAGACGAACAGAAACAGACAAACAATAACGAGAATTTTTTGAGAGGTATGGACCTTCTTAACTCTGATACTGAATTGGAGGATGAAGTAGGAATGCTCGGCTCATATAGCATGATCAAGAATACAATCCAGCAACTTGATTTTGGTATTGCTTATTACGAAAGCCAAAAATTTAAAGATGTTGAATTATATGAGGAAGTACCATTTACTGTCCATTTGGACTCTTTGAAACTTCAAATGCTGAATGTTCCGATTCATATAGAACGAATATCTGCTGATAGCTATATCGTAAAGGCTGAAGGGGAAAATGTAACTGCATACAATCCCTTATTAAATGAAACGGTGGAAAAAGACGGGATTGTGAAGATTAACAGGCTTGGAGAAATTGGTAAACCTTTTTCACATGAATTGCTAACTTTTACATTGAAGTTCAATTCTGATAGTTTAAAAGAACCACGGGAATACTATTTTGTTATCAATGATATAAAATCCCTTGCTGATTCGTACCAGGGTCGCCTTACAATTGAGCCTTTATCAAGAGAATCAAATATTTTACAGCTTAGTATAAAGGGATATAAGTCAGCAAAGGAAGTTGTCTTTTTAAATACCTTATTGGACACGTATCTCAAAAACCAGCTTGATAAAAAGAACCAGCTTGGATTGAAGACCATTCAGTTTATTGATGCACAAATTGATGGGGTTTATGACTCCTTAAAGCAGGTGGAGGGATCGCTCGAGAAATTTCGTATCCGAAATAATATCCTTGATATCAATACTACCGCACAGAACCTGACTGTCAATCTGGACCGTCTGGAAACTCAAAGAGCTGAGGTTGAAGTTAAATTGAAGTACTACACCTATGTAGCGTCTTCCCTGAAGAATGATGGGGAGTTTAGAGATATTGTTGCTCCTTCGACCTTCGGTTTGGATGATCCGTTGCTTAGTAGTTTATTGATTGAATTGTCAAAACTCAGCCAGGAACGTACAGGGTTAAATTACAGCACAAAAGAAAAAAATCCGCTTACAGAGGTCATTGATCTGAAAATCAGGAATAACAAGAGGGGACTTATTGAGAATGTTAGTAACATAATTGATGCTTCAACCATTTCATTGAATGATATTAATAGCCGAATCTCCCTTATAAGAAACAAGTTAAACCGCCTTCCGAAGAACGAAAGGGAGTTGGTCAATCTTGAACGGAGGTTTAAGTTCAGTGACAATGTATATAATTATTTGTTGCAGAAAAGAGCAGAAGCAGGTATTGCTATTGCTTCCAATCGGACTGAAACAACAATCGTTGATACTGCTAAACAGGATGGGTCTGGGCCTATCTCACCCAATAAAAGAATGATCTATTTGATCGCGTTGTTGTTCAGCTTGGTCTTTCCAATGGCTATAATAATTATTAAAGATTTTTTTAATGATAACATTATTAGTCATGACGATATTGAAAGGAATACCAAGATCCCCTTTATAGGAACCATATCACGGGGAAACAAACGGGAGAAAGGCGGTATTGTTGTGAATTCAAGAACGGCCATGGGTGAATCTTTCCGGTCTTTGCGGGTAAATCTTCAATACCTCACGTTTGGCAAGGACATTCAGGTTATAGGATTTACATCTTCGGGAGAAAGTGAAGGAAAGACATTCTGTGCTGTGAATCTGGCTGCCTCGATGGCACAGTCGGGCAGAAGGACGGTTCTTGTGGATACGGATTTAAGAAGGCCAACGGTTGCCAATTATTTTAACATCAAGGGCGCCAAGGGGTTGTCGACTTTCCTGGTTGGGAATGCAAGTGTTAATGAAATCATAAATAGATCCGAAATTAAGGACTTTGATGTTATTACTTCCGGCCCGCTGCCCCCAAATCCGCTCGATCTGATAAGCCATAGCCGGATGGGCGAATTGATTTCAAATTTGAAGCAAACCTATCACACCATTATTCTGGATTCTCCTCCCATCGGGTATGTTTCTGAGTATGTGATCCTGATGCGGTACACCGACACCAATATATATGTGGTTCGATCAGACTATACCAGTCGTTTTCATCTTGTTAAGATTAACAAACTTTATGAGGAAAGGAAGATTAAAAATATCAGCATTTTATTGAATGATGTAAAGCCAACTAAACTGAATGGTTACGTAAATGGATACATGAAGGAAAGAAAAGGATTTAAAACGGTTTAGTGAGCATTTTCATTCAATGATCCGAAAAATAGTTTCTTCAAGTTCAAGGCTCATAAATTCAGGTGGTGTTGCAATTCAATCCTGGGTGGCGGTCTATACAGGATCGCCGAGAATTCAAAAGTATTTCAAAAATATATCCTGGTTAGTCTCCGAGAAAGTCTTTACACTTTTTACCGCACTTCTTGTTAATATTTATGTGGCGCGTTATCTGCAGCCCGAAAATTTTGGATTGCTGAACTACGCCATCAGCTTCGTTGGGATTTTCACTGCTTTTACCGCACTTGGGCTGGATCAGATCCTGGTGCGTGAATTATCCCAAAGGCCAGAACAAAAGAATCAAATATTAGGTACAGGATTTGGGCTCAAAATAGGGGGCTCTTTTGTTCTTTGTTTATTAATGATCACCATTATTTTGGTAATGAATAACGGTGCCTTATTGAATACAATGATCCTGATCATTGCGGGTGCTGAAATATTCCGCGCATTTGAGGTTATTAATAGTTATTACCAATCTAGAATTGAATCGAAGTACATTGTTCAAGTTCAGATGCTGGCAACGATGGCAGGAAATGTGATCAAGGTTGGCTTGGTTCTCAATGGTGCACCGCTGGTTTGGTTTGCCTGGGTGATTCTACTCAATGCGATGTTTAATGCCTCTGGTTTCCTTTTCAACTACCGGCGAAAGGATGGGTCGCCCCTTAAATGGAAATTTAACAAGGTCTTGTCTTTAAAGATATTACGGGAATCATGGCCGCTAGCCATCCATGGCGTTGCTCTGTTGACCCAGGCGAGAATAGATCAAGTGATGTTGGGTAGATTGATCAATAATGCTGAGGTTGGACAATACTCCGTAGCATTGCGATTCATTGAAATCTTTGCGTTTACTCCTATTATTTTAGTTAATACTTTCATGCCAGCTTTGTCAAAAGCCAAAACGATCAGCGAGGAATTGTACCATAACCGGCTCATTAACTTTTACAGGCTGATGTTCCTGATGTTCATTGTTGTTGCCGTTCCGATTTTTTTTCTCGCTGAAGATACGATTGTTTTTTTATACGGAGATGAGTATAAACCAGCGGGAGTTTTGCTGTCGTTATTTTCGATTCGTCTTTTCTTTACCAACATGGGTGTGGCAAAATCTGTTTACACGGTAAATGAAAGTTTGTTTAAATATTCCCTTTTGTGCACCATTTTAGGCGCCATTACAAACATTGGGATCAATTTGATTTTAATTCCTGTCTACGGATCGATAGGCGCCCTCATCGCGACTGTGGTATCTTTTTCACTCAGTGATTTTATCGTTGACCTGTTTTACAAAAAGACCCGAAAAAATCAATACATGATTTTCAGAGGAATTTGTTCATTTTGGAAATTAAAAGATGCAATGAAAACATGATTGAGATCAAGCCAAAATTCTATAATTCATTTTTATGCCCCGAATGTAAAAGTGAGCATCCCGAAGTACATAGCATTTTGGTTGAAGGTGTTCATGCTATGGAAGACTGCAAATGCAGAGGGTGCGGTTTGGAGTTTTATCATTTATTGCCCGTTGGTCTTACAGTTGGTTTTTCATTGTCTTATGGTAAAAACAATCGCAAATTATATGATGAAGATTCTTCATGGGTTTCCGTCGGTTTACCGGACTACCTTCTGACAGTTCGCAACAAAAAAATTCACTTTGACAAGATTGTAAATAAGGTCTGTCGAAAGGTAATTATTTTGAATGCGTTGGATTTCCACTATGGGCATTGCTTTTTGAAGCTCGTGAATGTTCAATACCATTTAGATCGTCATAGTGATTTTGGAATTATTGTTGTTGCACCAAAAGTGTTTCATTGGTTAATTCCTGAGGGTTGCGCAGAAATATGGTTAGCCGATCTGGATTTTTCGGATTTGTGTTACCGGCAGGTAGCGGTCCATGAATTTGTTTCAAATGAACTGAAAAGATTTGATCAGGTGCATTTAAGCAAGGCCTATTCTCATCCTGATTTCACGAAGATTGATATTTCACGGTTCACGAGGGTAGCGCCATTTGATTTGGCTAGATTCAGTACGGCCCCGATCAATATTACTTTTGTCTTGAGGGAGGACCGGTGTTGGAATGAAAGCCGTGGATGGTTTTTGCTTTATCGTTTCTTGCGGAAGATCAAACTAAAGAATACTGGTAATTCATTGCTTGCTGTAAGGCAAAACCGGCTGGTAAAAAAAACCATACGGTATATTAGGAAGGAACTGCCTGAAGTGACGATCAATATCGTAGGACTTGGACGGACCGGGAATTTCAAAGGCTCTGCGGTTGATTACAGGGAATCAGAAATGTGCCCGGAAGTGGAAATCTCCTGGTGTAATATCTATGCACGCAGTCAGGTTGTCATTGGTGTTCATGGTTCAAACATGCTTTTGCCTACTGCACAGTCCGCGGCCTGTGTTGAGATTCTGCCTGAAGATCGCTTGGGTAATATTGCTCAGGATCTTGCTGTTCGGTATTCTGACAGGCGTCAATTGTTTCTTTATCGATTATTGCCACAATATAGTAGGCCTGGATTTGTTGCCAAGCACGTGATTTCAATGATAAAGAATTATGAGATCTTTAACTCCAGTATGTGTAAGAATGTCTATTGTTAGTCGCAATCCGACATGAGTAAAATCTGGCGAATGCGTGATAATGGTCATCGTCATATTTAATATAGTCTAAGTATTTTGTGGAGTTATTAAAAGAAGTAAAATGCCTGTAGACTCAGTGCCATTCAATACGCCTGTTTTACTGATAATTTTTAACAGACCGGAAACAACAAGGGCTGTTTTTAATTCGATCAGGAACATACGGCCTTCAAGATTATATATTGCGGCTGATGGGCCTCGGCCATATAATCGCAATGATTTAGCCAAATGCGCCGAGACAAGATTAATTGTTAGTGAGATTGATTGGAAATGTGATTTAAAAACGCTGTTTAGAGATCAAAATCTGAATTGCGGGCTGGGACCTTCTTCAGCAATGAGCTGGTTCTTTGAACATGAAGAAGAGGGAATTATTCTGGAGGATGATTGTCTGCCTACAAAGAGCTTTTTCTATTACTGTCAGGAGCTGTTGGCGCGATATCGCAGTGACTCACGGATCATGCATATTGGTGGGAATAATTTTCTGAATACGGATAATCGTGAATCTAAATTCTCGTATTATTTTTCTTTAAATGGGCATGTTTGGGGATGGGCGTCGTGGCGAAGAGCGTGGAAGAGTTTTGATTTTAGAATGGAGCATTATGACTTGTTTAAACGTACAGGTTATTTTAATTCATTATTTCCGAATTTGTTAGAAAGGATTTACCGCATGCGGAAGTTAGACCAGGCAGCTGGGGGCAAAATGGCATGTTGGGATTATCAATGGGATTTTGCACGCTGGATCAACTCTGGCTTAGCCATTGTTCCAGTTAAAAACCTTGTTCGTAATATAGGATTCGGGTCGGATGCCACGCATACGAATGGTAACATGGATACATATTTAGATATGGAGTCGCATGAAATGGATTTTCCGATACGGCATCCTTCATTTGTGCTTCACGATTTTGAAATGGATAGAAAATATTTCGCCCACATCGTAAAGAAGAAAGTTTTTCGGGGTTTAAAAAGACCGTTTAATGAAAAGATACCTACTTGATTTGACCCTATGGATAAGGATGTAAGAATATTGATTACGGGAAATTTGGGATATGTCGGTCCGTGCTTATGCCAATTTCTGAGAAAGAAATATCCTGCCGCTTACATTGCTGGTTATGACCTCGGATATTTTCAGGATTGTCTTACTGCTGCGCAGCCTTCGGCGGAAAGTCTTGTGGATACACAAATTTATGGGGATGTGCGCAATTTTGACAAAGAAATTTTAAAAGAGTTCGACCATGTTGTCCACCTGGCGGCAATTTCTAACGACCCGATTGGAAAACAGTTTGAGCAAGTTACGCTGGATGTGAATTTTAAGGCCACGGTGGATATTGCAAAGAAAGCCGTGGAAATGGGGACCAAAAGTTTCGTGTTTGCTTCGAGTTGTAGTGTTTATGGTGAAGGTGGGGGAGAAGTTAAAACTGAAAAGTCCCCTGTTAATCCACTGACTGCCTATGCGCGTTCAAAGGTAATGGCAGAACGTGCGATTGAGGAAATGTCCAGGGGCAATACACTCTTTACGTGTTTGAGGTTTGCAACCGCCTGCGGCATGAGTGATCGCCTCCGGCTTGATC
>JGI11643J11755_11768037_pt1 | contig 9419 bp, 11 predicted proteins | sample IowConreferecore_FD_11755 | JGI IMG/M metagenome (IMG submission 11755)
AAATAATTTTGATAGTTTTTATTAACAATTAACAACTTATAACCCCTTATAACTATGAATACAAACGCAAATACAAAATCTAAAAATCCCGGCATAAGCTTGCTGAAAACTACGCTTAGTGCAGGCACTTTAACCATGGAGCTATTTAAAGTAGCGGCTGAGTACAGCTTAAAGTATGATGATTATGCAGAAAGGTTGGCTAAACGTAAAGAAATCCTCTTGGCCCACTTAACTGCTTCCACTACAAGCCAAATAGAGCAAACCCAAGGTAAAGAGCATGTAAGTATTGGTGTAAACCGTCTCCGGGAAGCTGCTATCATAGCTGCTGCTGGATATCCGGAAGGGGATCCTGTCTGGGATTTCTTTCATTTAAATGTGCCTTTAAGCAACTCAGAGTTTGGAAAGATTGCTGAACGTCTTCACCAGAAGTTACACCATTCTTCCGCAGCAGATAAAGAGCTGGGTTTTGAGTACATGGCTGCCGCAGGTTTTATGATTTCAGATATCACTTATAAGATGTCTAACGGTTTTCTTGAAAAGTTATTCTTAAAAGAAATGCTCCGGCAAATGCCTTCGATTAAAATGCAAGTAGCCAGGGAGGCTGTTGAAGAAAGTTTTCAAGACATCCACAAAGCTATTGGTATTGCCAGCTTGCTGGAAGAACAGGGAGTTACTTTTAATGCTGAAGGAGATCCTGAGTATAGCCAGGAATACCAAGACTATAAACAAAAAGCAAAAGAAAAAGAAAATGAGTACAGAAATAACAACAGCACAAACAACAGAACTGACCCAGGAACAGAAGGCCCGCACAGCACTATTTGATAAGGTTACCCAGGCGTTTAAGAAATTCAATGGAAGAATCTTCTTAAACGCCGGAACGGGTACCGGAAAATCCAAGGTTGCCATAGATCTCTTAAAAGATACTATAGGTAACCAGGCTCCGGATGAAGATCAATACTGGGATATTATTGTACCCAGTAAAGTGCTAATTACAAACTGGGAGGATGAATTTATTAAGTGGGGTAAATCCCACTTATTTCCTTTTGTTAATATTTATTGTTACCAGAGTCTGCATAAACAAGATAGATCAAAGCCCAGGAATATCATTATTGATGAAGGACAGTGGCTAACCGAAGCTAACCTGCCCAAGCTCCAGGCTTTGCTTGCTCCCGGGAGTAAGTTGATCGTATTAACAGCTACCATGCCTAAGTCCAAGAAACACTTATATGCTAAATTAGGTATAGACAAGAAGAATACAATCAGTTATGCCTTAGACCAAGGAGTAGTAGATAACCTGGTAGCTGATTACCGCATTATTATTATTGAGTTTCCCCTGGACAATACTCATAAAATAATCCAGGCGGGCAGGAAAGGTGCTTACTTCTTTGTTACCGAACAGGAAGGTTATAACCAGAAGACCAAGAATATGAAGCGTAGCTTTATACAGGGCAATGGTAAATTTGGGATGTTGCAGCGATTGCATTATATCTATAACTTGCCCAGCAAGCTTAAAATTGCCCAGTGGCTACAATCTCACCTGGCTAACTTTTATCCAGATAAGAAAACCTTGTTCTTTTGCGCCAGTATCCAGCAGGCAAACGCTGTATGTAAACACCGTTATCATAGCAAGGTTTCAATTGATGATTACAAAGACTTTTGTGAAGACAAGATCATGCAGCTTTCAGCAGTTAAATCTATTGCTGCCGGAGTTAACATTCCAGATCTTGATTGTGCAGTAATTGTACAATGTGAAGAACAGGATTTAAGCACTATTCAAAAAATAGGCCGGGCAGCTAGAAAATCCAGTGATCCAAATAAGAAAGCCACCATTTTTGTTTTAAAGGCTACTGGTACCCAGGATGAAAAATGGGTTAATGGAGCCCTGGCCAGTTTTGATAAATCTAAAATTGATTACGTAAGTTTTAACCAATTACTAAACAAAGGCCTTGTGAATATTTTTTAATCTTTCATGTTTAACTTAACCCTACACTTATGCAATTCTACGGTATGTGGGATATTATCCCTACCCTGGTGCGGAAGTTGGAGGAAAGAGTTGTAACCAAGCTCACACTTGCTTACAACCATGTGCAATGGGGAATAATTTTACTTTGTTCGCCCTGGTGTTTTTTAATCTTAGCAATTCTTTTAACCTAAACCACTAACTAACTTCAATCATGCTTATTATTGATACTGGGGACAACAACAACAAAACCGTGCTTACGCGTACAGCACCTGAACGGATGCAGGAAATTGAAAACCTGCTCTTTCAGGTACAGGATATTAATGATCCTGAACCTCCTATTATGCGGTGCCATCCGGCAAGTTTTTACAATCAGTTTACACAGGAGGAAATTTTAAATTTTGCCTGGAAACATGGCGTATATCAGTTTCCGACACAAGAGTTAATTGATTTTTTAAAGGGGGAGATCCATCCACCAAGAACTATTGAGATTGCCGCAGGTGGAGGCCACATCAGTGAACATCTCCCGGGAGTTATAGCTACAGACAGCAAGCTCCAGGAAGAGCCGTGGGTAAAAGAGTTTTACAAAAATCTGGGCCAACACCCTATCAAATACCCCTCCAAAATTATTAAAATGGAAGCTGAGGATGCTGTGGATAATTACAAACCAGATACAGTAATAGGCTGCTGGACCGTAGAAAAAGAGATGACTAAATCTGGCCGTGGGATTGATGAAGTTGAGATCTACAGGAAAGTAAATAAATACATTATTGTAGGCAATCGCTATTTACACGAAAAAAAATCGGTGTTAAAAATGGCAAAAAAGTTGGGGCATCTAAAAGTTATTAGTCCCCCTTGGTTGCTTTCTAAATCTCCTCTGCCAGAAGATAATTGCATCTTTATTATTGACAAGCTAGGGTAGTTTATCTACCTTAGCTTTCCCTTTTAACGACAAGACTTACTTAACAACTTACTTATGCTACCCACAGAAAAAGCAGGCTACTTAGCCTTGCTACTGCAATCCAACACCCTTTTGGAAGATTCTGAAACTGGTATTATCCAGTTATCTCCTGATGCTTATGATTTACTTGGCAAGTCAACCCCTAACGTTTTCAACCAAAAAGCTCACCGGGAAAGAATTGAAAAACTGGTAAAAGATTACCTGTCTTTATGGCCTGCCAAGATCATGTCCGGTAACCGACTGATTAAACAAGGTCCTGGTGCAATCCGGAAAAAGCTTACCACTTTCCTGCGTAAATATCCCAAGTACACTGATGAGGAAATTTTAGCGGCTACTCAACAATATATTAAGAAGCTCCGGCAATCTAATTTTCAATATATGATCAGCTCTGATTATTTTATTGAGAAGGACGGAGTAAGCCAGCTTGAAGCCTACATTATTGCCATGGAATCTCAGAAAATCATAGGCAATGCGAATAAGGTATTGCAATCAATTCACGAAAGAACTTTATAAAATATTATGGCTAAAAGAACTTTCCTGGATCATGTGAATGATGGCCGTCTTGGATTAAATGAAGGTCTTCCCAATTGCTTTGATAAGTTTAATACTATCCTAAACAATACCCAGCGGGCTACCTATTATGCAATAGGTGGCCTGCCAGGGGCTGGGAAAACAACATTTACGGATGCAAATTTTGTATTGTCTCCGTATTTCTATTTACTCTTAAACCATCTGCCCATTAATGTAGACTGGCATTATTATTCTTTTGAAGTAAGTTTGATTGCCAAACGGGCCAAGTGGACCGCTTACCTGTTAAATCAAATGTTTGGCTTAAACGTTGACAGTTCTTATATCCTGTCCAAAGGTAAAAACAGGATCTCTGATGAAGTTTATGAGAAGGTAGTAAGCGTAGATCAAGAAATGGATAAACTATTTGACAAAATCCATTTTGTTCAGGACTTGGAAAACCCTACCGGGATCAACAAAGATATCTTTAAGTATGCTCAGGCCAATGGCACTTTACATAAAGAGAAATATGCGGGCGCTGATGGAATAGAAGCAGAAAGGATTGAAAGCTATGAGGCTAAAGATCCTAGCAAATATGTACCCATCATTATAGACCACGTAGCACTGGCCAAGCGTGAAAGAGGTTATGATACCAAGCAAAACATTGACAAGCTTTCAGAATACATGATAGGGTGGAGGAATTTGTTTAACTACACCCCTATCCCTATCTGTCAGTTTAACAAAGGTATTACCAATATTGAACGAAGAAAATTTGATAAAAATGAACTCTCCCCAACGCTTGAAGACTTTAAAGACACTGGTAACATTGGCCAGGATTGCAACGTGGCTCTTGGTGTGTTTAATCCTATTAAGTACAATATTGAAGAGTACTTAGGGTATGATATCACGCAAATGCCTAATAGCTTTCGCAGTATTCATATTATGAAAAACCGGGACGGTCAGGAGTATTACTCTCAGGCTATGTATTTCCGGGGGGATGTTGGCAGGTTAACGGAATTACCTTCTGCAAATATGTTCCAGGCAGGGTTGGTAGAATATAAAGATTATCAGATACCCAAGCCAACTGTAACTGTACCTCCTGCAAATGGGGTTATTTCTTTACCTTGAAATTAAATTTTAACTAAACAACCTTAAATATATGATAGACAAAAAACCTATTGAAAATCTAAAAAAGCAATACTGCATTTTATTGCAGGAAGCTATACGGTTAATCACTGAACGAGTGTTTTTACATCCGGATCAATCCATTGTTATACATGTGAATGATGAATGTTTTATATCTGATAGAACTGAATTTGCTGCTATTACAGGTGTAAAATGGGAGGAACCTGAAGGGCTTGTATTTTTTATAACCACAGAAGGGCATCCTGACGCTGAATTTCCTCTTAGGTATTTACCTATCAATTTAACAGAAAAGTCAGATTTTTATTTGTGCCTACAAAAAATGAACGGAACAAGACAAGATAGAATTGTATTAAGTTTAGTGGACTTATATCATTTACTAGATACATTAACTACTCCTGAAGCTTTGATTAATCCTTAATTTATTTTCAACCTTAAATTTTATAAATCGTGGCATTACCAATATTAATACTTGGGGANATGGGAACTGGTAAAAGTACCAGTCTCAGAAACCTGCCTCCACAGGAAACATTTATTATCTCTCCTAATGCAAAAGACTTTCCCTGGGAAGGTGCAATGGAAGATTATGTTGCAGGTAAAAACTTTATCCAGACTTCTGATTTTGTTTCTGTAAAGAAGTATCTGGATCAAATAAATGCTAAAGGAACTCACGTTAAGTATGTGGTGATTGAAGACATCACCCATTATATGAATGCACGTATGATGAACAATTCTTTCATCAAACGTGAGGACTGGGGTAAGTGGAATGAGTTTGGCGCTGATGTGTTTTCCATTGTCATCAAAGACTTTGAAAAATTCAGACCAGACCTTACTATCATTATTATTGGGCATACAGAGCTTAAAGACAATGGCCAGGTGGGTATGCTTACAGCAGGCAAGTTGCTGGATAACTCAGTAAAGATACCCAGTTACTTTACGTATGCTTTTCATTCTCGGGTGTTTAAGACCAATAACAAGCTGGAATATAAATTCCAAACACACAATGATGGGGTGTTCCTGGCTAAAACACCAATGGGTTGTTTTGCAGATGATTTTGTAGATAATGACCTAATCCAGATCATTGACAGAATTAAAGAATACAGGTCTAAGAAACGTCCTGTTACAAAGGTTGCTGAACCTACAACTGCAGTTCCGGCCCCAATACCAGCACCGGATCCAGTTACCCCTTAAACTTAATTTTTTTTAATTAATCAATAACTTAACAACTTAACTTAATTTACAATGAAGAAGATTGAATTTGATTTTCTGGCAACAATGGAGTTGAAAGAGGTTGACAAACCCATCAGTTCCATTAAAGCAGATCTGCNACCGGCTCAAGGAGCTGATTTCCGTTTGTTTGCTGATGGTGCTATTTACCCTTCAGAGGCTTTAATAGCAAAAGACCAGCTTGAATACGCGCCCAAAGATTCTACTACCCCTGCTTACGGGTATGATGTATTTCTGAGCAAAGAGTGGCTCCAGTATGATCACAGCAAGCCTACCATTGTCTGTATTGCAAAAGTGAGCAAGAACATGGCAAAGGTGGATCTGTTTTCCAGGACAAAATATGATGCCGATGGCAGTCCTAAAAGTTCTGTTGCAGCACAGAAAAATACTTCTGGAGAACAGTTAATCAAAATGCTGGAGGCTGTTTATTGTGAGGAAGGGGAAACCTTGTTTGACAATGGCCGCACGTGGGTAGATCTTAAAATCATGGACAAAGCTCCCATTCAGGCTTCCAGCAATGGTATTTATTTATTGCCCAAAGAGTTTATAAAAGGCAGTAAGAAAGGCCAGATTACCTATGAGCGCCGGGAGTCCATCCAGGTATTTGCACTGGATATAGTTCCTTTTATTCAACACCCTGCAGGAATTGTAGCCCAGTCTCCCAAACCTGCAGTTAAAGCTGAAGTATATCCTGAAGTAAGGCCTGCAAAAGCATTTGCACAGGAAACTAACCATGTTAGCGCTGCCCAATCAGGGGAAGAGTTTGCTGAAGCTCTGTTTGGTAAATAATCAGCACCCCACTAACTATTTTTTAAACTGTAGTTTATTTTAACCATTTAATTTTAACAACAACTTATGGCAATTCAAGTAGGAATCCGGGAAAACATCCAAATCCTTGGAGCGGAGAAAAATGACAAAGGCACACTGGTAATTCACATGAAGGAGCAACTCCCGGGAGCTGTTTCTGGTGGTGGTTTAATGGCAGATTTGAATGCTAATACAGACACCAATCTGGACAATGAAAATGGAATGATGATTTGGCCTGTGACTGTAAATGCAGAACTTCATACAGTGGAGGAAAAGTCCAAAGATGTGGTTAACAAGCTTAAAACCCTGAGGGCAAAGCTTACCCATATTTTGATGTTGTTTCTGCGCCAAGATCAAATTCAGTGGAATGCCCTGAGTGGTATTACTGTTACTGATGAAGGAGATCTTACCAGAGCTTTCGCAGACAATGAAGCTTTGGTGAATAAAGTTTATGATAACTATATCTCCCAGTTTATTACAATGATTGCCCCCCATGTTGGTCCTACTTCTCCCCTAACCCGGTGGAAATTTACCAGGGCTTCCAAGGCCAAGCATTTTGCAAACATCCCTTCATTCGCCCCTTTTGCCGAGCTTATGGCAATCCCTAAAGCACAAAGCAAACTTGCTTTTAGTAAGTATGAACTTGGTTACCGCAAGGGAGATCCAGATGGTCAGCCTTCAGGAACCAACCTGGCGGATGGTACTCCGGTAACAACGGAAAGTGCTACAGCCCAGGCGGAAGAGTTAAAGGCAGTGGAAGATCTGTTTGGTGTGCCAGTTGCTAACTAAGTCACCTGATGGACTTGTTAGAGAACATCTATAACAAGGTCGTTGACAAGTCCAGCATACTTAACCTGGTTGACGAATATACACTGTACTGTTTTTATCTTGATGCAGTTATAGAAATCAACCAGGTTATTTTATCTCCTATTAGAACCAAGAAAACAGATGTCTTACCCAGCTTTCGTATATTTTACAACCGGCATGGAAGATTGTACTGGTATGATCACGGACTAGGAGGTAAGGGAGGAGATATTTTTGATCTGGTCAAGATCTTGTTTGGCCTGGAGAGTTTCCAGGATGCCGTTGTGAAAATTAATCAGGATTTTGAGCTGGGGTGGGAGAGTAAGTACAAAGTAGAGGGACATCCGCTGGAGGCATTAAAACCTTTAACAAAAGATCCTTCCAACATAGATGCTGTATGCTATGATGATTTTACACCGGAAGGTTTAGCTTACTGGCTAAGTTATTACATTACTCCGGAAATTCTTCAGAGGTATAACGTTAAACAGGTATGGTATATCAAAATTGATGATTTGTTTAAATCACTTAGCAAAGCTGCTGGAGTAGCATTTTCCTATAGAATAGGGAAATATTTAAAAATCTACCAACCCTTTGATCCAGAGCATAAGTTTATAAATAACTATCCACCAACCTATGTTGAAGGCTTATATCAATTATTAACTAACCCAAATCGAAAAAATAAATTACTGATTATTACCAAGTCCACTAAAGATGTGATGGTGTTGACCAGGTTAGGGTTTGAGGCAATCTCCCCAAAAGCAGAGAACAACCCTATTCCACAGTTTATACTGGATACTTTAGAGGCAGAGTACGATCAAATAGTAACACTTTTTGACCCAGATGATGCTGGGGAGCGGGCTAGAGCCAGGTATAATTACCCAGGATTGTGTTTAACACCAGACCCGGTGTTAAAAATTAAAGATCCTGCAGATTATATTAAAGTCTATGGCCCAGATAAAACAAAACAGGAAATATTAAGATTATTACAGGAAGCTGATATAAAATTTGACGCTTTTTTAGATTTATTAGAGACTTAAATTTTACCCCCACAATTATGAAAGAGGACATAAAAGCAGAATTTGAAAACATTGATTTAACAGATCCTTTACAATCACTCCTGGAGGAAACCTTCAAGAATCCCTTTAATAAAACAGCAAAGGGCGAGGTATTCTTAACTGAAGAGGACATTGCTGACCTTAATAAAAAAGTACAGGAGATCATCACAGAAGCCGTAGATGAAGCCTGGGATAACTTTAAATTAGATGACGGCAGTGAAGTTCTTCCGTGCAGCTTTACTGAAATTGAGGGCATTCTTGCGTATTTGAAAGAGTACCAGGAATTACTTTCAAAGATTTCTCCTGCACAGGAATCTTTAAAGATCACTGAACTTAAACAGTGCATGTATAAACTTTCAGAGAAGCTCTTGGGCAACAAGTACTGGTAGTTTATTTAAACAGTTTTTTAAACCTTATTACTAAATTTTATTTAACAACTTACAACCATTAATTCCTTTTAATTTATGAAGACAATCAAAATTGACACAAACCTACTGGGCAGAACAGAAACTTTCAGGATCTTAGCCGTAGGAGAAGCTACCCAACTTCCTGTACTGCTTGTAGGACCTGCAGGTGTGGGAAAAACCAAGTGTTTGCTTGANTATTCCCTNGCCAAATCCGGAGGTGACAGCAANACAGCGCTGGCCAATACTTACATTCTGGAAACAGATGAAGGCACACGCTCTGCAGAAATCAAGGGCCGGGTAAACATGAAAAAATTGCTGGATCCTCATGCACCTGAGTACACAGTACTTACTCCGGCTGCAGATGCCACCATGGTTTTGATCAATGAAGTGGATAAAGCCAACTCTGGTTTCAGAAACAGTATGCTCGGTATTATGAATGAGCGGGTACTGTTTAACGGGGAAAAGAAAGTAATCTGTAACTGGGAATTGTTCTGCGCAAGCTGCAACGTTATCCCTAAGGAAGAAGAAGGAAATCCTTTCTGGGACAG
>JGI11643J11755_11765412_pt1 | contig 9402 bp, 8 predicted proteins | sample IowConreferecore_FD_11755 | JGI IMG/M metagenome (IMG submission 11755)
TTTGAAATAAAGCGGGGAGAGGTTGTTGGGATCATCGGCAGGAATGGTGCAGGGAAGAGCACGTTGCTGAAAATATTGTCTCGTATCACCTATCCAACCACTGGGAGGTTTGAAATTGACGGCCGCGTTTCATCGCTGCTGGAAGTCGGTACGGGTTTCCACTTCGAGCTCACTGGCAGGGAGAACATTTTTCTAAACGGAACAATCCTGGGGATGCGGCGTTCTGAGATCAAAAGCAAGTTTGATGAGATCGTAGCATTNAGNGGNGTNGAAAACTTTTTGGATACNCCNGTGAAGCATTACAGNTCCGGNATGCGTGTGCGGNTGGCGTTCTCAATCGCTGCGCACCTTGAACCGGAGATATTGATCATAGATGAGGTTCTGGCCGTCGGGGATGCGGAGTTTCAGAAGAAGTGTTTGGGGAAGATGGACGAAGTGAGTAAAAAGGAGGGAAGGACGATATTGTTTGTGAGTCATAATTTGGCGGCGGTCGGGAAGCTGTGTAGCAGGGGTATTCTTTTACGCAATGGCAGTTTAGTAGCGGATGACTCGGTAGATCAGGTGATTCAAAACTATGTCAATCAAACCAGGTCGATTAGTGGTAACGGCAAATTGCTAAATCTTGATTTAAGAAAGGGCAGTGGCAAATTTTGTGTAAAGGAGATAAAATTACTTAATGAAGATTCAAAGGAGCTTGCGGTTGCACGAACAGGGTCTGCTCTTATTTTTAATGTCGAATTTGACAAAACAATAAACGGCGGACTAGGTAGTTTCAGAATAGACTTTGCCATAGACAATGAACAAGATGTTCGTGTCGGATGGTTTAGTTCTGATGCGGTTGCAAGTAACCTTGATAGTGAGTTTGATGTGGTGTCCTTAAAGATTCCAAAGTTTCATTTGGGGTCCGGGACCTATTACCTGACTTTTTACGTAACATGGAACGGTGATGTTGTCGATTACATCCATCAGGGGTTTTCATTCAACGTGGAGGAAGGTGATTTTTTTGGTACAGGTAAAACAATACCAAAGTCGCAAACATATGTTTACGCTGACCATCAAATTTTTGCAGCGTCATGTCTTTAAATGGATTTTTATATCGTCAGGGCCAGCGCATGCGATATCATTTAGCGCGTGATCCGGTTAAAAAGCGTTTAGCTGAGATTAATCGGCATCAAAGAATAATTTCGATGCGTAGTGATGGTTATTGGATTATTCCCTTGCGGATGCTTCTGCCAAAGAAATTTGAATTTGTTCTTAAAAATCATGTACTGGAATGGTTTCTGGAGCTGCCTAAGGCCCTGAACGGAAGATACGATGTTGATGATGGTAGGATGTTTTTCAAGTTTGAAGATTTGTGCATCGAAATTACGAGTAAAAGTGAGCTTTTTATTATTAGGGAGATATTCATCGATCGATGTTATCATTTCTTGATGCCAGGAAATCACGAGGCTCATGTTGTTGATATTGGGATGAATGTTGGCCTTGCTTCCTTGTTTTTTGCTGGACTTCCTTTCGTAAAGAGAGTGCATAGTTTCGAGCCCTTTCTTACGACATTTCAAATGGCTAAGAATAATCTTGCGAATAATCCTAAAAGGGCTCAAAAGGTTAATGCGCACAATTTTGGATTGGGTAGTACTCATGCCGAGATAAATGCTCCTTATGATTCCGAAAACAATGGAACAAACACCAGTCTGGTTCCGAGGCTCGCTGCCATACCCAGTATCAGTGAGAAGTTAAAGATTAAGCCGGCGCTCGAAACATTGAGTATCCTTTTCAAAAGATTTCCCTCGGAAAATTTTATTCTAAAAATTGATACCGAGGGTGCGGAGTATGAGATTTTTAGATCGCTGTTTCAAGAGAAGTTAACGCCTCAGGTAAAAGGTATAATGCTTGAATGGCACTCGCAGGGAAGTGAAGAATTAACGGATACGCTTACGAAAAATGGGTTCATACTCACTTCGTTTCGCATCAGTGCCAACTCAGGAATGATCTATGGTTTCAGGTAACCCTCTGGTTTCTATCATCATGCCAGTTTATAACTGCGAGAGGTACCTTGCCGAGGCAATTGATTCAATTCTGAAACAGACCTATGAAAACTGGGAGCTCCTTGTTTGTGATGACAATAGCTCTGATAATAGCGCCGTAGTTATAGAAGGGTACAGCAGGCTGGATAAAAGGATAACATTTTTTGTTAATTCTGAAAATCGTGGAGCCGCTTATTCAAGAAATTTTCTTATTAATAAATCACGCGGTGAGTTTATTGCACTCATGGATGCAGATGATATAAGCGATGAGAATCGAATCTTTGCACAGCTCGAGTTTATGCAAAAGAGAAGCCTTCATGCGTGTGGCACAAACCACCGTACTATTGATGCGTTTGGTGGTCATATTGATATGCACAGAAATTACACCACCTATGAGCAAATAGTATGGTCGGCCGTTAATAGTTTTCAATTTTGTAATGCATCGTTACTTATTAAACGAGAGTGTATTGTCAATATAGGGGGGTACTCGGAGGCATTAAAAACAGAATCTGAAGATACGGATATGTTATTCAGGTTTATAGTTCGTAAATATAAAATCGAGACGTTAGGCAAGTTCTATTATATATACCGCCTGCACGGACAGAATGTGAGTACCAGGCTTAATGAGAGTCAGGCGGACAATTCCTTCAACAATACCAGGAGGTTGCAGGAAAAGGTTTTGGGATATCGATGCTCGGATGATTTTGTGAAATTTACGAAGTACTACCATCGTTCGAGGCTTCATGTGGAGGGTGACTGTTTGGTGTTATTTGATGTACTTTGCCACCTGGTCAGTGCTATTGAGAACAAAATTCTACTTCATAAAGTGAATGATCGGGTAGTCAAAACGGATATTGCCAGGAAGATGTTTTACCTGTTTTTAAAACATCGAAAAAGAAGCAAATTGAAATCTGTCTCTATCCTACTTCGTGCGATCATATTTTGTCCAACCGTTCTGGAAGTGGTTTTTGAGAATATATGGAAAAAGATTTTTGGAAATATGAAAACCTTCCTGTGTTATTTTTCACAATTACAATGTAAAAACGTTTCGAAATAAGTATGTCTAAGGAGCCACTCGTTTCGGTAATTATGCCTGTTTATAATTGTGGACAGTACCTGGAGCTGGCAATTGAGTCGATCCTAATGCAAACTTATGCAAATTGGGAATTATTAATATGTGATGATGCATCAACAGATACTACGCATCTTGTAATAGAAAAATATATTAATACTGACGAACGAATAAAGATCTTTCGGAATGAATATAATTTAAAACAGTTGAAAACCAGAAACAGGCTATTATGTTTGGCCCAGGGTGAGTTGCTGACATTTCAGGATGGAGATGATTTTTCTCACATTGAAAGATTTGAAAAATTAGTCAATGGCTTTCGATCGAATCCGGCGCTTGGAATGTTGTCTTCTCAGGTTGGTTTTATTAATTCACGTGGCGAGTTATTTGGGGTGAGCAAAAAGCCTACAGATTATCGGACCACACAAGATTTGATGTACGTGACTAATGTGATCGGGGGATCCATGGCGATGATAAAAAGAACTGCACTAGACTCAGTTGGTGGCATTTTTAGGTCTTATTTTGATGGTTTATCTTATCAGGATTATGATCTCTCGCTGTTGATTGCGGAAAAGTATGAAAGTTATAGTCTGCCCGATGTGTTGTATTATTACAGACAACATGGTAGATCCTCATCCAAGAGGATTAGTGTTGATAGATTAGTTGCGAAGGAAGTAGTGCGGCACTTGGGTTTGCAGAGAAGGGAATTTGGGTGTGACGATCTCATGATGGGTCGTAGGGAAAAAATAGACCAATATTTTAATAGCTTGCGTGAGCCTTACCGCGAGGATCCGTCTCTGGTTTTTAGGGATTTTGCGTCGAACTTCATGTACAACAAGCTATACCTGAAGGCCATCCAAGCCGCATGGGCCGGAGTGATTCGGAGGCCATTCATACTCATTAACTGGACGACCTTTCAGTATTGCATTCGCAAAGCGTTTTTGAATAAGTTGTTCCGGGTCTGATTGGCGTGTTTGCCGTATTGGATTGTATTATGATAAGTTACCCTTTACCTGATAAGAAAAAGTTAAGTGAATATTCTTTATATAGCAGATCCGAATTCAATTCATGATATACGGTGGATTAATTTCTTAGCAGAAAGAGAGGCTATTAAATGTTTTCTCATTGGGAGATACTCGCATTTTCAAAAATTCGTTGTCGAGAGAAGTCTTTTCAATAGCAATGTAACAATACTTGCGCCCATCAGAGATCCATCAACTATTTGGCTTTGGAAAAATTGGTATGAGGCTTTTAAGATCAGGCGAATAATCAGAAAACATCAAATTGGGCTTTTGCATATCCTGTATGCTGAACCCAATGCACTTTGGGCTAGATGGAAGTGTTTTTTTAAGATTCCAGTTGTTGTTACGACGCATGGAACTGATATCTTAAAAACTATCCCTCAATTTTTTCAGGAACCAGGAATCTTAAATAGACTTGTGTCCAAACAATACCTGAAAGCACTTAAATGTGCTGACCATATTACCTGTACATCCTTTCTCCAGGTGGAACATATTGAGAAGTTGAAAGTTTTCTCTGCAGTGACCATTGTTAGGACTGGAGTGGATTTTAAGATGATCGAAAGAGCCCATAAAAAAGCGTGCAACCTTCCTGAAATAAAAAAATCCTTTGTGTTGATGCCGAGAAGCATGAAAGCGATTTATAATCATGAATTTACGCTTGAGGCAATCGCACTGCTGGATGGTGTTTTGAAGGAAAAGTATGCTTTTGTTTTCCTGGACTCGCTTACCCGAAATGAACAATACTTTCAAGACATTTGTCGAAGAGCTGTTGAGATAGACGCGGAGATTCGATTTCTGCCAGCTTTGGATCATTCCAGCTTGCTAGCATTTTACCGGTTAGCCTCTTTAGTAGTGATGAATCCACTTTCAGACGGAAGCCCTGTTACAGCTATGGAAGCTCTGGCGTGTAAGATTCCGATTATACTCCCACCATTGAACTACGATAAGGAGCTTTTTGGAGATACATTTGTTTTTGAAGAATGGACTCCGGGTTCTCTAAAAACCAAAATAGAAGACGTACTGAAGGCGGACCCTTTAACACTTGCTGGATCTGCAGAGCGAAATTATCAGCGAATTCTGAAGTTTGGTAATGCCGACATTGAAATGGCAAAATTGAAAGTTATTTATGAGAGCCTGTTGCACCAATGACACTCAAAAATAAAAATGTTTTAATCATTTCGCCCGAGCCATGGGATCATATTTTTGTCTCTAAACATCACTATGCAATCCATCTGGCCAGGAGAGGCAATAAGGTGTATTTCTTAAACCCACCTTCTGATATTCTCAAGATCGAATCTACGGATACTGAGAATTTATGGGTACTAAGTTATAAAGGCTTTGCTAGAGGTCTGCGTTTTTTTCCTCGGCCTATTCAAAGATATTTTGCGAGAATTGTTTTGAAAAAACTGGAGACTCTTGCGCGGTCTGATTTCAATGTTGTCTGGTCATTTGATAATTCGGTTTTCTTTGACTTTAGAATTTTTCCGAAGAAAACTTTGACGATCTCCCATATNGTTGATGTTAACCAAGACTTTATGACGGAGGTTGCCGCCCACACCGCTTCTATTTGCCTTTGCAATACGGATCTCCTATTGAATAGGCTCAGCCGCTATAATGGAAATGTTTATAAGATTAATCACGGTTATAATGAGGTGAAAGAGCTACCGGAAATTGCCCTGCCAGGAGATAATGAAGTGAAAGCCTTATATGTAGGCAATTTAAATATCAGCTTTATTGATTGGAGAATTCTGCACCAGATTGTCGAAGAGAACCGCCGCGTTGACTTTATTTTTATTGGCCCCGGTTTAGAAACGTTTGTTCGTGGAGATGACGCACAGACTATCTTTAAAAAAAGACTGGCTTTGCTACCGAATGTTTTTCCTGTTGGAAAAGTGTCGTCCGAGACGGTGCCTGCATATTTGAAAAAAGGCGATGTGATGCTCATCTGCTATCAGGAGCAATACCATAATGGCCAGGCTGCCAGCACACACAAGTTTATGGAGTATCTCGGCTCGGGCAAAGTCATTGTAAGCTCGTTTACAAAAGAATTTGAACCGCATGTGGACATTGTGGCCATGCCGATAAAAAACCGATTGCTGCCGGGTGTATTTCGCCAAGTGGTGAAGAACCTTTATTATCATAATAGCGATGAATTGAGAGATAAAAGGAAGAGGCTGGCTGCCGAAAATAGTTATGAAAAGCAAATTGAGAGAATTGAACGATTGATCTATGACACTCGAGAGGGTAAGCAATAAGTTTAGAGGCGCCTGGCTCAACTGGCAGTATGAAATACTTGCAAGCCGAAATACATTTTCTTTGGAAAACGTTCTCATCCTCGCGGGGGACCCCCGGGGAGGCACTACGTGGCTTGCTGAAATTCTGAAGAAACTACCAGGCACCGCGATGTTATGGGAGCCGCTTTCTATTTCACAGGTGCACCAGTTTAGAGATCTTGGTTTTCCGTGGAGGCAATATATTCCGGAAAATGGAATGTGGCCCGAGGCAAGACAGACGTTTGATCGTTTATTCTCCGGACGGCTGTTGAGTAGGTATCTTTGCCGAAGGACTTCACCGGAGGAAATTCGTAAAGCGCGGTTCCTACTGATTAAGTTTTGTCGCGCAAATCAGCTTCTGCCGTGGTTAACGAGCGAATTTCAGTTTTACTATGCGCCGATCTATATCGTACGACATCCATGTGCAGTGGTCGCCAGTCAATTGAACCAAGGTGGGTGGAACCACATCACGCCTCGATTTGAAATTCCTGAAGGTAGATTCGCCTCTTTTTATTCAGATCATCAAAGCTTCCTTAGTACAGTTGATACGGTCGAAAAAAAATTGGCGGCTACCTGGTGCCTTTGTAATAAAGTTCCTTTAGATCATCCTGAAAACAATATCCGCTGGATCACTTTAACTTATGAATCGATGTTGCAAAATCCCGCAAAGGAGTTGAATCGCATATTTTCGCGGTGGAAAATAGTTTTTCCGGAAAACTTGCATGAATGGGCATCCAAAGCAAGCGAAACAACAGTCTTAGAGAGCCCAATTCAATCCGGAAAAACTGCCGATCAATTATCCCACTGGAAAAAACAATTAACCACGAAACAAAAAGATGACATCTACTCTGTTCTTCAGTATTTTGGGATAGAGCTTTATGATTCCCATGAACTACCTCGTAAAACTTTTGTTGGTTAACCAATGATAATGACATGGACGTTGTAGTCAGTATAATAATGGCAGTATTCAATGGTGAGAAGTATATCGGATCTGCGATTGAATCAGTCGTCTCCCAAACCTTCAAAAATTGGGAGCTTCTTGTAATAGATGATGGAAGCACCGATTCTACCTGCGAAGTTGTTCAGGGCTTTAAAGATCCACGTGTGAGGTATTTTGAACTAGATCACCAAGGAGTAGGTTGCGCTAGGAATATTGGGCTTGAAAAAATGGAGGGGTGCTTTTTTTGTTTTCTGGATGCGGATGACGTCTTTCCCCGTGACAGCATTTTATCTCGCCTAAAAAAATTTGATAAAGACGATTCCCTCGATTTCGTCGATGGCTCGGTTGTGTTTTTTGCCGAAAACTATAAACTAATTCGAAGGCATACCCCCTGCTTTTCCGGCAATCCCTTGACACAGTTGTTTCTTCTAAACGACAAATGTTTTGCCGGCCTCACTTGGATGGTGAAAAGAAAAAAGAATTTTAAATATTCGATGAACGAAAAGATTACTCATGGGGAAGATTTACTGTTTTACATGGAACTTGCGCGCAATGGCGGAAATTACGACTATATCGACGATGATGTATATCTGTACAGGCAACACTCCAATTCGTCGATGCGAAATACTGTAGCTCTTGAAAAAGGTTATTGCGATATTTTTCAGTACATAAGCAATTGGGGACAGTTCAAATTACCCTACCGGTTCTTATTCAGGTATAGATCAAAAAAATTTATGGTGCTTGAGTATTTAAAACAGAAACAATTGAAGGCGGCATTATTGGTTTTATGGCGATGAATATTCTTTATATTGGTTACTGGAATCTGAATGACCCGCTGACTGTATCCACTATTTTCCCTCACTTATCGATTTTGAGGGAATTTTCCCAGGTGAACCGCATCTTATTCGTCAATATCGAAAGGGAAAAGATTCGCCCTTTACCTGCTGTATTGCAATCATTAAAAATTGAATACTACCCCTATCTTTCCGAGAACACGCATGGCTTTTGGTGGGAAAAAATTTCTGATTTTATTGAGGCACCCCGTTTTATCGAGAAGCAGGTTGTAAAATATGACGTTGATTTAATCATCTCCCGCGGAGCTCCAGCGGGAGGGCTGGCATGGCTTGTATTCCGGAGGACTAAAACACCATTCCTGGTAGAATCCTTTGAGCCACACGCTCAGTATATGCTTGAATCGGGTGTGTGGAAATGGTATGATCCCAGATACTTGTTTCAAGTCTTTCTTGAGAAAAAACAAAAACAAAAATCAAAAGGCTTGATGCCAGTAGCACATAACTATCGGAATGTCCTTATTGAGGAAAAGGTTCAAAGCAATAAAATTATCACTGTCCCGTGTGCTGTCGATCAGTCCCAGTTTGCCTTCTCTGAAGAAGAAAGAAAATCTGTGCGAAAGCTTTTATCTATTCCCCGCGATTCCATTGTAGGCATCTATGTGGGCCGCTTCAGCGGGCTTTACCTCGAAGATGAAGCTTTTTGTCTTTACCGGGGAGCGTTTGACTTTTTCAAGGAAAAATTTTATTTGATTCTACTCTGTCCAGACATTTATCATCCATGGGTGAATGCTAAAATCGAGGAATTTAAACTTCCAGGACAAAAAATTTTTGTCAAGAGCGTTGCACATGACCAGGTCCCTGGATACCTTTCTGCTAGCGATTTTAGTTTTGCAAGCTATAAGTCCAGCAAAAGTATGGCTTACCTCTCGCCCGTGAAAATTGCGGAATACTGGGCTAATGGTCTTTCCGTTCTTCTTACGAAAGGGATTGGCGATGAAAATGACATTCTATTAAAATATCCTTTTGCGGGTGTACTATTCGATCCGAAACGGATAGAAGGTTTAATGCATGATTATTTCAGGGAAGTTAGTGATAAGCTTTTAACGCGGTGTAAGCCCGAAAATGAGATTCCAAAGCTTGTTTCTACCCACAGAAATGTTAACTGCGTCCGTGAAGCTTATGCCTATTATCTAAAAGAAATGGAGCGATGAGAAAGAATTTTCTCTTTTGGGTTATTTGGCTCGGTTGGACCCATGTCAATGCGCAATGCCCAGTGGCGG
>JGI11643J11755_11766741_pt1 | contig 9380 bp, 10 predicted proteins | sample IowConreferecore_FD_11755 | JGI IMG/M metagenome (IMG submission 11755)
ATGAAATTAAAAATAAAATGATTGCATTTGATCACAAGCAGATACTATCTGACTACAGTGAATGGAGGAAATCAGGAGGAACATTCTGGTCATTTAAACGTAGAGCTAACTGAAGAATTCTCAGACTTTGCATTTTAATATCAATAATACAGTGGTAATGTGAAATAATTTGGAAGTGTTTTATAGTTCTATATGATTGTATATTGCTGCACAGTGTAGCACTGCATAGCATATATTATAGTAAAAAGTGTGCGCAATAATATGTTGACAGGACTTTACGAGGAAAAGTAGTGCTACAGGCTGCAAATTAGTGTTTCATTGCAGCCTACGATGAAATCAGAACGCTTAATGTGTGGTTTAGATCTATAATATCTACAAAATAATTTTGCCTTCAGTATTTCTAAAAAGTTTTATTCAAGATAAACTTTATTAAATAAGTGAAAGCATCATCGGATTCATATATTAATTTCCCTGTGCATGAAACAATAGAGGTTAACGATATTTCAGATATTCGTAATGCTGTCGATAAAATAGTGGAAGAATACAAACATCTACACCACAATAGAAATTTTAGCTATCGTCTTCTGCTTCCTAGAGAAGAAAAATCAACTGCAAAAGCTAAAAAAATTGGATTTATAGTTCAGGCAGAATTTTTGTTAGCATTAAGGAAGAAAAAGTTAAAGCCAAATATTAAAGAAATCAGATATGTACACGACGAAAATCATTATGGATGGCTGCTTACGGATTCTGAAATACTAGATACATTAAATAAGTAATAGTTTAATAATATCAATCATAGCAAATTCAATCGATAAATTCTTAACTCCTTATGACTTTTCAGAACAGAAACATGTTCTAATTCTTGGCTGCTTCCTTAGATATTCTTGAGAAGGAAAACTCATCTTAAGTTATAGAATTCTTGACTTAATCTAGTTAGGTAGATTACTAATACATTGCCATCAATCTATGCTTATTCAAATAGAAAATTTAGTCTATTGAAGTAGGCATCAAAATCATACATGAATAATTCGTTATAATGATGAAGTTCAAGGAATGGTTATTTGACATCTAACTTTCTTTGTTGATGGTGTCGTCTTCTTTTCCCTTAAATCTGGACATCAAAAAGGGTTTGTCCAGTTGCATTAAATTGCTCAAGATTATTGAAATAATCAATCCCAATACAAATCCTGCTATGACATCTGTAGTATGGTGTTGCATTATATACAATTTACTGATTGAAATGCTTACCGGTAACAACCAGATTAGCAACCCACATATTCTTGACTTTTGATTTAATCCAAACCCAACAATGAATGCAAGGGCCGTCGTGATTGCTACATGATTAGAAGGATAGGAGAGATCACGTGCAACTGGTACCAAACTGTCTTCTTCTATTACAAAGTGTTTAGGTAATTGTAAAACAGGCTGAAATCTGTTTGTAGGTAATGGTCTTCCAATGAAAGGTTTGATATACATTACTAAAATTGCAATGATAACAATAGCAATTAAAAAAATCATGCCCATTTTTCTAGTGCGACGAATTATAGTGAGAATAACAGCAACTATGAGCAAAGTAAAAACATCTCCAAATGAAGTAACTGTTATCATGACAGCATCGACGCTTTTACTTCCCTGTATGGATTTAAAGTAAGTACCTATAAGATTATCAAAACCTACTGTTAAACCAGATGCAACCATTGCTGTAAGCACAAGAAAGATGATTATCAATATAATAAATTGCTTAGATTTAATATCTATTATCCAAGATGGCCAAAGACTAGATAATGGCAATGAATGGTCTAGCAAGTAATGCGTTTTATATAGTATATAGAATGCATTAACTATCTATGCATAAAGAGCAAGAGTTTATGGAATACTGCCAGTTACATACTATTTTTGATAATAGTGTCTAAATTAGAATATGTATACGACAATGAATATAATAAGTAAATAATTGCAGAGCGGAACTATGAGTTTGATATTCTACATTATCTCGTACGTCAGTTCTACTAATCATAGGAAGGAACAACAAGCAAAAAAGTGTATATAGCTAGTACTAGCACATGATTACATAATAATTAAACACAAAAAATACTACCAGTTATAGGGTGAGATCATAGATGCAGAATCCATGACGTAATTGTTTACTGGTTAATGACACAATTTGGAGATCACGAGTGATATTATGTATCTTGTGCTAATGCCATAGGTGTCATGGATATTCAAAATATGATGAAAAACATTATATCAGTTATACATTCTGTTATATAAGATCAATGTAAGTAAGAAAAAATATCGTATGATATTCAGTAATGCTATTTTGCCAACTATTCATGACATTTTATGACTAGCGATATTAATGTCATAGATTGTGTCATAGGTTGATTTTACCTCAAGTGTATATATACGTTAGATATATACACTATTTTATACACTTAAGCATGCCATAAAACGTTAATGTGTTTTATTTTCTCTTGTAAAGAGCATTGTAAAAGGTTGAGATGTTACCTACTTTGTAATTAGTCCTTGCACTTGAGCGAGTTTGTAATATCTATCACAAACCTATACCGAACGTCGCTTTTTACAACTCGTTCATAAGCCTCATTCACCTTCTGAATCGGAATAAGTTCGATGTCACAGGCGATGTTGTGGTTGCTGCAGAAATCAAGCATCTCTTGGGTCTCTTGAATTCCGCCGATCGCCGAGCCTGCAATACTGCGACGAGCACTGACTAGCGAAAAGGCACCAATCTGCGTTTGCTTCTCTGGAAGCCCAACTACGACCATCGTCCCATCTAGAGCAAGCAGCTTCAAGTTCTTGTTGGAATCAATCTCGACTGAAACCGTATTGATTATTAAATTAAAATACCCTCTGAGCTTCTTGAAAGTGTTCGGATCTGATATGGCATAAAAGTTATCGGCTCCTATTTTCTTTGCTTCTTCTTGCTTTTTAAGCGAGTGGCTGAGCACTGTGACTTCGGCACCGAGTGCATGAGCGATTTTTACTCCGATATGGCCCAGGCCGCCAAGACCGATGATGGCAACTTTCCTTCCGGGACTGGCTTTCCAATGCATTAGAGGCGAATAAAGCGTGATACCAGCGCAAAGAAGGGGCGCTGCGCGATCCAGAGGAAGATTGTCAGGAATTCGAAAGACATATCTTTCATTAACAACGATTTTGTTAGAATAACCCCCTTGAGTCGGAGTAGCTTTTTTTCCATCTTCTCTTTCAACTGCATTGTAAGTCCAAGTCGCTCCCTCCACACAATATTGCTCAAGGCCTTTATGGCAAGGGTCGCACTTCCCGCAAGAACCAACGAAGTTGCCGACTCCCACCCTGTCACCGACTTTGTAGCCAGTAACTTTTGTCCCAACTTGAGAGACAATGCCCACGATCTCATGTCCCGGAACCATCGGGTAGGTTGATGCTCCCCATCCATTATTCACTTGATGGATATCCGAATGGCAGATCCCACAGTACTGAATATCGATGACGACATCATGATCGCGAGGCTCCCGTCTTTCAAAATAGTACGGCGTGAGAGGTGATTTAGCATGCTGAGCTGCGTATCCACAAACTTGGATCATAGTTTCTTTTTCTGCTCCTTTATCCATCTGACCCCAGTTAAGAATGTAGCAGGGTTTGCTATGATCACAGTCTTAACCAACCACGCTGTTAGATCGTTTGAGCTAATGATTCCTTCAAGAAGTAGTAAACGTTCAGAGAATAGCAGATTTACTATCATTAAATTAGTAAATATGTTGATGCCATATCGTCATAGCTGCGGCGGCTTTATGAATAATGGTGCATCTTCTCTTATTATTTGCACACCGTTATAACTCTTTTAGTTAGCCATTTGCATGTATGGAGTAAAAGAGTGTGATGACGGAAGTCTTCTAGTTTTATATAAGCATCTGCTCTCGTTATCGGAATATACCTATTGTATTGCTTTGTATGTATTGCCTTAAATGTTTTGGATAAAGTGCTCATCTGAAAGTACATTCAAACTATCAAAGACCAAGCTATGGCAGCAAGAAAAGAATTAGATTATTATCACGATGCAGTGTGATGCGCATATTTTAACTGGTCTCTTCTTCTTTTCCTCTTTCCTTTGAAACTGCAATAAATCCTATTACCGCAAGTCCCACCAAACCTATGACCATGAAGGCAGAAGCTAAAGTCATAACTACTGCAAATAGTCCAGCATGTGATGTAATAATAGGAACGTTAGCAGGTCCAACTATAAGTATTCCAATCCCTACAAACAACATTATAACTAATGTAATAAAAGCTGCAACTAGATTGTTCATATACTGATGTTACTTTAAGAGAGCCCTATCTAATAATTTGTTGATTAACAATACTGACAAAAAGCACTCTTGATTATTATCCGAAGAAAAAGGAATTTACACTTTATAGAATATTTTTGCGTTTGACTTACCGCTTTGTTAATGAGGAACAAAGAATAATAACTCTAAATAGAGATCCTGACATTATAGATCTACACTTCTTGAAAAACCTGAGTTGCAAATTTGGTCAAATCTATTCAATATTTTCACTAAACTTGATGATAGCAATTTTAATCTTACTAGCCTGCCGGCCATTACGCCATCTAAAGGATCAAATGGCATAATGCATCTAGACAGATAAGAAATTGTCTTAAAATCTCCCATGTAAATTAATTGGATGAAGAATTGAGCAAATATTGAAACGTAAGTTATCATTAAATATATACTATACAACACAGCCTGCGATAACCTTTTGTACTAATTTTGGCAATATTATTACTATGCCAATAATCACAGTGGCGATGTATAGTGGTAGAACCCAAAGGGAAAAAGACCGATTGGCAGAAGCAATTACTGACGATATAGTAAAAATATTGAACATACCGAAAACAGATGTCATCGTAGTCATTCAAGAAGCATCTCATGGCAATTGGTATTCTTCGGGTATTCGTCTTTGAAGAAGAGATTGTGCCTTGTGTAATTATGTCTATCGCGGTTAGTCTTAATGCTATAATTTCACTATTATGTATGACAACCCTTAGTTAGTTAGTATGTCAAGAGACATTTATCGTTGCAATTCAAGATAGCCGGATTCGACATATGATAAAAATGATAAATGTTAGCAGAGTATCATTTGTGGCGCATCCACTTCTATGCGTTATTAGGGAATTCATTATAATATGATAGTGGCTGATCGAAAGTTTGTTTACCCCGGAAGTTATGATATACAAACAGCGTCCTTTATTATGCTGCGTATGGTCTTTATATGAGAAGCGTTCATAGTTGCTGTTACATTGAAAAGGATTAACTACTGACATTTGGATAAAATCTCCCAGTATTTCTTTAATTTAGTTTTTTCAAATTGGTGTTACTATTACTATCGCCCTTACTATCAAAAACTTTTCCTCATCACCACAAAAAGTGCTTTTGGCAATGGATTTAGAGTGCCTTGATAAACGGTCTCTTTTATATCCTCTATTTTGAAACCTCTACGATAAATAGAGGATATACTGAGTAATATATTAAATAAAACTGATTGGAGTGAGTTTAACAATAAGAATCTTTTCTTTTGCAGGAGAAAATAATGCATATAAATCAATGTATAATCCCAACACTCCTTAGAGCAGATTGAAATTTAATGGTATAAGATATAGAGTTTCGTCTTCAAAATATATTTTTAATACTATTGTGTTAACAATTAGTAGATTCTATGCCCAGATGAACGATATTATTGTCTATGAGCTACAGAGATCTTTGATATACTATAGCCTAAACTAGGCTATATAAAAAAACAATTTCATTATAATAAAGGCTCTCCTCTTTTTTTTCTCAAGCAATTTGGATGATAGTCAAATCCTTTCTCATCTTTTGCAACTCTACTGTAGATAAAATTATCACATACTTCACATTTTGGAGTATCCATAACTTTCTCTCCTTCACCTTTCCGCCTAATGAACATAATGAGCAATAGATTGGATCAAATGTATGTGATGATGCAGAATTTGATGATGCTGAATTAAGATGAAGGTAATACAGCAGCAAAGCCTTTCGTATGTTTTATTTGACTTACAAAAATTGGCTTGCAAGAGTGAATGGACAAAGAATCTGTTATTTCATATTTTAGAAATATCATTTCTTTAAGTTATTTTATATATAAATCTTACAAAAAAGTCAAGTTTTGAATAGTTCTTTAACGGTTCATTATCCCATAGTAAACCCATCGCAGCTGCGGCTCCTGTATTATTGCCTAAAATAGCTGAATCGATACCTCCTCACCTATCGTTGCATTTGTTATTGCTGTTGTAATTGTTGATAAAATACTATTTGATATTGTTTGAAGCTTATCCCAGTCTATATACGTTATTTGTTGGGATTAAATACATAAAGAGCAGCAAAAAACACCTCTGTTATTACAGCAAGTATAGTACTATAGACAAAGATATTAAGCATAGAATGCTAATTCTGACGTTCAATACGAATGCCTCTTCCAACCGTGAAAGGAGTCGGTACGTTTTACAAAGAGTACGGAGATCCTAAAGATAAGCATGTGTTATTTATACATGGACTTGGAGCCTCATCTCTTGCTTGGAGAGATATTCCCGATGCATTGTCAGAATATTTTCATACTATAACTCTTGATTTAATAGGCTTTGGTGCAAGTGACAAGCCAGAGACAGCAGACTATACAATCAAAGGGTTCAGCAAATTCATTGTGGATTTCCTCATAGAAAGAATTAGGATACAGGAAAAGGAGAATAAAAAGATAAGCATTGTGGGCCACTCATTGGGTGGGTATATAGCTGCACAAGTTGCTATAGAAAATAAAGAGATGATAGAAAAGCTTGTATTGATAGATTCGTCAGGTCTTCTTGAGGGGCCAACGCAGTTGCTGAAAGATTATCGTATTGCAGCGACTGAGGTAAATCCAGTAACAAGATATGAAAAAGTCAAAAGAGTATTAGAGGACCTATATGCTAGTCCTTCAAGACTGCTTCCTGTAGCAGTTGATCTGTTTGATTACACAATAGAAAGACCAGGCGCAAAACATGCGTTTGAAACAGCCTTCGATAACAGTACAAAAACACAGATTGAGCCGGTAGGATTCAAAAAAATAGAAGATATTCCTTGTTTAATTATATGGGGTAAAGAGGATAAGCTAATACCAATCAAATATTATGATATATTTAAACAAAAGCTCCCAAAGGCTAAATTTGAGTTGATGGCAGATGCAGGTCATGCGCCATTTGTTGAAAAGACAGCCTTAGTTTATGAAAGAGTATGCGCATTCTTAAAGCAAGATGACTATATGACAAAGTGACATGACTATCTGCTTAGGAGAAGTCATAAGAAATCTTTTATTTTACTGTAGTATGGTGTAGTCATTAATTATTTAATGATAATCCAACTAATAGTATGGGATTTCTGCATAAACGGATCTCAGAAACTGCTGCCTTAATATCATCTACTACTACCACGAAATTGTTAACTTTCATCATTCATAAGTATAAACAATTCTTAAGGAGAAAAAGTTGATACGCGCTATGATTTGCTAAGATCGTGCAGCATCAATTTGTTTAAAATGCATATATTTATCAGAATACTCTATAGCATTCGTATAAATAATGAATAAGAAGCATTGGATTATACTAGGTGCCATCATCGTTCCTGTCATAGTTATATCTTTTGTAGTTTATTATTATATTCAAATTATCCCCTCTGCTCCTATTGTTGCTAGACATACATTCAAAGTAAAAGAGATTTATCCAACAAAGTCAGGTGGTAGACAATGGTTTATCAATATGGACAATCCAATAAGCGACGGACTATTTGATCCTGGCTCTCCAATAAACAAACAATCAGATGGTTCATGGCAGGCTAATGGAACAGTCAGATCTACTAACAGATACGAAGATCAAGTAAGAATGGCAGTCGGAACACCAGACGGGAAGGAGCAATGGAAAAATGTAGAAATAACCGGGTACACAAAAGTCTTATCAGCAGATTCTTCTACAGACCATTTAGATTGGTATGCACGTGGTGATAAACACAGTAGTGATGTACCATGTGAAGGTTCAGCTTTGAAAGGCAGAATATCTGTTGACGGGACAGCATCATGGATAAAGGAAATATGGCATACAGGAGGATATACTAATCCAAGAGATGTGCATCAAGTTACTGATTCTATTCTTGATAGATGGATTGGCTGGAAGGTTATAATATATAATATTGACAATAACAAAGCAGTAAAGATGGAATCGTATCTAGATAATAATGATAACAATAATTGGAGGAGAGTATCAGAAATTGTCGATAATGGTGGATGGTATGCTAGAAGTTCAGACAGAGAATTTTATAGTGCTGATTGTGGCAGGCCAAAGGACTATATAGTGACGAATTCTGGAGCATTGGCAACCTTTAGATCAGATAATATGGTATGGAACTTTGCTGACTTTAGCGTAAGGGAGATTCAGCCACCATAATGCAGATGTAAAAGTCTATCTTACTGCGACGGAGAATAGAATGATACACGTCAGTCAAAAAGAAACTGACTGTAAGACAATTCCCATAATCCAACATATATTAGTTCAATAAATGAGATAATGTTCGTTATTATAATAACCAAATTTAAATAAAAGATATTATTAGCAGCCTTTTGTCTCTTCTGTCGCTGCTAGTATACTTTAGATATCGAACCAAATACTCAGATCGGTACTCTTCGAAAGCTTCAACAATCTGACCCTGGGTATTCATGACAAATGGTCGACGTACGATGACTCATTGATGCAATGGCCGCCCTGTTTACAGCAAGAATTGTATTGGTCCTTTAGCTGTCATGGCTAAGAAGATATTTTGTAAATGGACAATTAATAGAGTTCAGAGTCATCTGTTAATTTTTTTGCTGATTGGGGATCCTTATCTGTGTAATAGCTAACCATACCTAATTTAAGCACCTTTAACGATAGCAATGCACATTTGATCCTTGCAGGTCCGAGATTCATCAGCCCGATATTTTCTAAAACATCATTCTTTGTGAGATCTTTTACTACAGCCAAGGGTTTGTCCATTACCATCTCGGTAAGCATAGAAGCACTTGCCTGGCTAATTGCACATCCCCTACCTTCAAATTTTATCTCCTTAATTTTGTCCTTTTCGACTTTTAAATGAATGTCAATTTCATCTCCGCATAGAGGATTGCTGTCATGTATACTTACATCTGCATTTGATAATTTGCCTTTATTTCGAGGATTTCTATAGTGATCAAGAATAATTTCACGGTATATGTCGTCACTCAAATCCTAAACAGCCTCCTTGCCTCCTCGAGTGCATTTATGAATATATCAATCTCTTCTTTGGTATTATAGATATAAAAAC
>JGI11643J11755_11801196_pt1 | contig 9380 bp, 5 predicted proteins | sample IowConreferecore_FD_11755 | JGI IMG/M metagenome (IMG submission 11755)
GGCCAAGAAGAAAGCCGCTATGTATCCCACGATGGGACGCAGACATATTTCATTGTTGGGATTGAATAAACTTATATTTGATGTTGAACCTCGTGCCGTATTTAGATCACGAAAATATTCTTATTATGTGTCAGGTAATAAAATTATTCGTGCAGATGAGTTTTTGAACCAAATTACCATCTCCACATCTGATTTTACAAAAGTAAACGGCAATGTGTGGTTTGCGGTGCTCTATACACCAACCCTAACTTATGCCGCATTCACCGACGGCACAAAAATGTATGTGCACACAGAAGAAACGGGTGCATTTGATGTTATTACAGATCCAAAACTGCCCCCAAATCCGACTTATATTGCAGCATTTGGTAATAGATTCGTGGTTTCTTCGGCTAATAGCACGCAGTTTAACTTGTCACTTATTAATTTGGGTGCAGTCCCGCTAGATCCAGCCACATGTTTCACTCTGAGTGGCAACGCCATATTTGCTCAGGAAGACGGGATTATTCGTCAAATGGCGGTAAATCAAAATATTCTATATATATTTACTGACTTCACTACGGGTATTTGGGCTAATATCCAATCAACAGTGACAAGCCCTGCTGGCGTGCAGTCTGCATTTCCATTTAAGAAGAATTCTAGCTTTCAATTTCAGTATGGGATTAGTGATCCATTATCTCTATCAGTTGATTTCGGCATCATGGTATGGCTTGGGCAGACTCAAAGCGGTCTAACGCAGGTTGTTGCATCCAGTGGTCAAGCACCGCAACCTATATCAACTAAAGCGATTGATGTGCTATTCCAAAGTAGTGCTTCAGCGTCTGGATTAAGCCCATTTGTCGAGTTTGATGCAGATGGTTTTCTATTTCAGTACGAAAACACCGTATTTTACCGACTTTCTGCCGGGCAATATCAAGGATTGCAGCAACTGGATATTCAAACCCGTGCAAATGCCATCGAATATAACTTTGATACCAAGCAATGGTATCGGGTGATTGAATTAAATGGTGAACGTAATCGCATCAAGAAGCATATCTATTTTTCCAATCGTCATCTAGTGACAGTGCAAGACGATTCGACTGTGTACGAAATGTCAGGACGTTTTTATGACAATGAGATTAGAAATCCAGATCAAGATAATCCGCTTTTGGAAGATGCTTATATTAGGCAGCCATTCCGATATGAGCGCGTGACGCCTATTATCGCTGAACCTGATTACAGTGAATTTGAAACGCAATGGTTGCAAATTGATTTTGTATGGGGTGACCAGACGTTTATTCGGTCTGATATGCCATTTGAAAATGCTGAATTTATCACGGATGAAGACGGCAACTACATTATTGATGAAGAAGATGTGAACGGTAATCCGGTCTACATGATTACTGAACACAGCAATGTACCGACTGCGCATTCCAAAACCTATTTTGATTTGTTCAAGCCCCATATTGAACTCTATTTTTCAGATGACGGCGGCATTACATACAGTCCTGCTGACGTACTGCAATTCAGTGATTTAGGTATCTATAGCTGGCGTATGCGCTGGTATCAGTTGGGTTGCTCTCGTAATCGAGTTTACAAGCTCATTTGTGTATCGCCTGCGCCGATTGTGATTTTAGGTGGTTGGCATTTAACAAGGAGGGTTTCCGGTGGCGCTGCCTAGTTTAGATAACGTGCCTTTGGCATACATCACAGATGTAGAAGACAAGCCGATAGAAATGCCGACTGTTATGCAGACATGGCTAAGTAATTTAATTGACACGATGAATGAAGCATTACTTGAAATCGACAAACGCTTAACCGCAGGAGGATTATGATATGGGTATGATCGACAGTTTTTTACATCCTGAACGCGGCTATGAAGCGGCTGGTAATGAGATAGGTAAATCATGGAACGAAGCAAAAGGTTATTTGCAACCCTATAACCAGTATGGCATGAACCAAATGGGGCGCTTAAACCGTGCTGAAAATTCATTGCTTGATCCTTCAAAGCTACTGGCAAAATGGATGGCAGGTTATGAAACCTCACCTTATGCTCAGCAATTGCAAGAACAAGCCAGTCAAGCGGGATTGGATTCTGCATCACAGCAAGGGTTGCTCGGTAGCAGTGCTGCGCTCAGCAATGTTCAAAATACTTCTTCCCAGATCATGAATGCAGATCGTCAAAACTATCTAAAAGATTTGATGGAAAAATACATGGCCGGAATTGGTCTTGGAAAAGACATCTTTAATACAGGTGCTAATGCAGGTAGCCAATTAAACCAAGGTGCATTGCATACCGGGGAAAACATGGCGCAAGCTGAGCTTGGCAGATTAAATGCTCCGGGTGAAATGTTCGGGAAGATGCTGGGCACAGGCGCTTCTATATTAAGCAGTTACTTGTCGGGAGGAATGAAGTAATGGCGCTAAATATACCTTCACCAACTGAAGCGGGTAATGGATTTCTGCAGGGAATAAATACAGGATCTAATTTGTTTTCGCAGTTTTTGCAGAACAAGTTAGCGCGAAATAGGGATGTTCGTGATCAACAAATGTTGCCACATGATATTGCCTTAAAACAGGCGCAGGTTGAAAACTATGCTCGTTTACAGAAAATGATGCCGTATATTATCCAGCAATACGAAGATCAGCACGGCAAAGCTGCCGCTGATTTGTTTAAGCAAAAGCTATTCGATTCAAAACTATATTCGGCTTTAAATGAAGGTGGAATGGATCAGCAACCACAAGTTGCGCAACAACAGTTGACACAACAACCAGGTATGCCGCCATTAAATGCACCTATGAATGCAAGCAATATGACGCGCAAGCAATTAGTGAGCCGAGCGAATCAGGATCAAGCAGCTTATGATGCTAGAAATGGAACAGGAAGCAATCCATCCATGATGGGTAGCGCACCTAATATAAGTGATGTTCCACAAGGAACAATGCCGCAACAAGGTATGACTGCTTCATCTGGAGCACAAGAAGTTGTAGTTAAACCTCCAAGACAAGGACTGGAGTTTCTCGACAAAATTGCTGGTTTACCTGGTTCGCCTGCTGGAGGAATCAAAACCACAACGCTTCCTAACGGTAATTTGCAACTTGAATATCCTAGCGGAAAAGTAGCAATTAAGGAAATTGCACCTGAACTAAGTGGAAGAGAAACGCCAGAGCAGAAGCGAAAAGCCCAAATGGAAAAAGAAGTCGCTTCCCATAAAGGGAAGTTAGACGCTACTCGTGCAAATGCAATTCAAATTAAAAGCCAGGAATTGTTGCAAGCTGCTCAGCTTGGAAAACAGCTTTATGACATATTAGAAAAAAATAAAGATGCAACCAGCCCTACAAAAGGAGTCCAAAGTTTCTTGAAATTGCCAGTAGGTAGTGATTCATCTGAATTCATAGAAACAGCCGGTCAGCTTCAAGCCATGATGTCCAAATTCGCGGTGTCTCGTCCTGGTATTGGTTCATTAAAATGGGCTAAAGAAGTCAAGCCTTCTGTGGGTAAATCTTACAAAGACAATATGGGAATGGTAAAAGGATTGTTTAAGCAATTAAATAGCGAATTAAAAAATGGGGCGCAAGAGTATAAAAAACTCACTGGCGAAGATATAGGGATTGAGTTGCCGCAAATTGGAGGAATAGAACAAAAAACACAGCAAGCTCAAAAATTAGATAAATCTCATGTGAATGAAGAAAATATTCAATATACGATGAGCCAGACAGGATTGACTCGTGAACAAGTAATAGATGAATTGCGAAAAAGGGGGCTTGTTTAATGCCTATTAATCTTTTAGCAGATAATGAAGCAGAAAGAAAACCTATTAATCTTCTTGAAAATAAAGGTGGCGAAAGCTTATTGCCATCGGCAGAAACAATGGAAGAATCAAAAGTTCCTTTCTTCATGAAAAAGCTATTAGAAATAGCACCAGGATTAACGCGCCCATTATCACAAACAGCGCAAGAGAGACCGCGTGCAGTGAAGCGCGGAGTACAGGACATTGGTGAAGGATTAAAACAAGTTTATTTAGAAGGTTTTGGTGAGCCGGGTGCTGCTGATGAATATACAAAAAAGATAGCAGGTGAAAGAAAAAAATATGCAGAAACAGAAGAGGGTGCTGATCCATTTAATAAATTATTACGAGAAGCAGTAAATATAGCTCCAACGTTGGCTATAGGTTCTCCACTCTTAGCATCAGGTAAAGGATTGATAACTAAAATGCTAACACAAGGTGGGACTTTTGCGGGATTAAAAGGACTCGAATTTACACCTGAAGATGAGTCACGCTCAAGTAATATGGTTATGAGCGGATTAGTTGGTGCAGCTATTCCAGGGGCTTTAGAAGCTCCAGCTTATATCACGAAAGCCGTCAAATCTTTTAGTCCTGGTAATAAGATAGCTAAATCAACTCTTGAAAAGTTAGAAAGTGAATTAAGTGGTAAACAACAAGCTTTGGGTGAGGCAACCGAAACCTATAAATCTCAAGCTGAACTAGAGAAAGAAGCTAAAGAATTAGCTACTCGTGAAGTTGGTAAGTCTGAATACAACAAGATGATTCATGATATTAAAAATAAAAAAGAAGGAATTGAAGAAACTGAAAAGCACATAAAAGACTTATCTTCACAATTGGATAAGAGTACGGCCTATAAAGAAATAAAGACTGGCTTTGATGATTCCAACAAGAAAATTGCGAATTACCTTAAGTCTGGAGCACAACATGATGTTGACGCGGCAGCTAGAGTAAAGCCGGTTCTTGAAGAGCTAGAAATTAAAGGTAAAAAATCCTATTCAGATTTGATGAAAAAGGTAGAAAATAATCAGATTCAAATGGCGCCACAAGCAATGCAAGAATATGCCATAGATAGTGGAAAAATTCTTCAAAAGCTAAGAGAAGGTGCTGACCCACGAAATGTAATGAATATTATTCAAGCTGAACAATCTAATCCTATCTTAGATAGAATGCTTGCGGCTGCACCAACGGCAGCTGATATGAATGCAAAGGTCTTTATTAATAAATATAAAGATTTTCAAGAAATGACACAGCAATTGCGAGAAGCCCTGAAGAAGGAAGGGACGGCCACTACCCGAGAACAAATGATATTTGCTTTGAATGAAGCAAAAAAAATACAATCTGCTGCTAAAGAAGCTTTAAACAAAGGCCTGGGCGAAGACGCCAAAACGTTTGATTCGGTGAATAAATTCTATTCCGATGTTTTGTATCCATTGCGTGAAGACAAAATTGCTAGACAGATTCGCGAATTTGGCACAATGCCAGATAATATTATGAAATCATTGCGTGGGACTAAGAAGAGCCGAGAACTACTTCGTAATATTATTAAAAGTGATCCGGAAGCCCTGAAAAGTGTTATTGCGCAACGCTATGATGCATCACCTGAAAAATTCTTTAACAAAAATTCATTGCGCCAAGAATATATTGATCAATTGCCAGAATTAAAAAGCATGATTGATGCGCGTGGAAAATATGATTCATTACTAAAAGAATCTGAATCCTCTATCAAGAACGCTTCGGAAAAATCAGTGCTAGAGAAGAAGATTTCAGATCATAAAGAGAAAATGAAATCACAGAAACAAGATATTGAAAAGCTAAACCAACAAATGAGGGTATTGCGTGAAAAATCAAACAATACCAAGTTGAGTCTGAAGCAAAAAATTCAGGCGGAGAAAAAAGTAGAAGAATTTAAGAAGCGTATTAAAGATGCGAAAAAACAATACGAAGATTCGAAAGGGGAGTTATTTAAGTACATGGTTAGAGCTAAAAATATAGGAAAAGGGATTTTGAAGGGATTAGAAAAGTTCTCGAAACTGTAGAAGGAATATATATGTCATTAGTAAGAAGCTATAACCCAGTGTGGTATTTTGTAAACCTGCAAGGCGTGCAGATGGATGACACATATTATTTCTTTCCATTGCAGAATACATTCCCATATCTGCCTGCGACTGTATATCATGATAGTGAATGTCTAGTTCCTTGGAATACGCCTATTCAGCTATTGCCGAATGGGACTTTGCCTACAGATATTTTCTATGACCCAAATCAGGTTTATAGACTTGAATGGCGTCATGGCAATACTCAATCAGACTTGCTGGTGTATGAAGTTGATAATTATGTTCCCAACGGCGGTAATGATCCGTCACCGGATGCACTGGTTAACTCTGACAATCAAATTAGCAATCCGCAATTTGCGCTCGTGAATTTCCAAGAAGGATATTCATATCTAATTGATGTAGCTGGAACCTATGAAATTGCACCAAGTTGGTATATCACTTTAACGGGTACTGGTACAACGACGATTACTCGAACTGCTGTCTCAGGAACAGATGATGTTGAAAACAATCCTCCCTATGTATTGAATATTGCTAATACGGGTTGGTCATCTGCAAAGCTTTACCAACGTTTCAACCAAACAGCGGCAATCTGGGCGAATGAAGGCGTTAGCGTAACGTTAATGGGTAAATCCAATAGTGTTAGCCCGTTGCCTATTTCTGTAAGTTATGTACCTTCTAGTGGTGATCCAACAGAAATTGCTAATGGATTATTTGCTGCGGGAACTTATACGATTGTTGCGGGTGGGGTTGAAATTCCACCATCTACCAGCGCGCAATCTGGGTCGGCCGCTCATGTGGATTTAGTGATTACATTGCCTCCCATTGGTAGCATCAGTATCACCAATATTCAGTTATTGGCTGGTGCAAACGTTCTTAATCCTGAAGACCCTATTGATGTTCCTTTTGCGCAAGATACGATTGAACGTCAGGTTGATCATTTATTCCATTACTACAAGGATGGGTTGGTTCAAAAGCCTATTAAAAGTTATTTAGTAGGTTGGGATTTTCCACTTAATCCGGCACAAATATATGGTGCGACAATAGCGCCATCTGCGGGCGCTAATAAATCATTCTATGCTTGGGATCAAACGATTGTTTTTCAAAGCACAAGCAGTGGTATTTATATTAATACTGGTTTGTTTGCGAATTCGGATTATTTTGTCGTCACTGCGGCAGCAGCATCTAAGTTCGCACTGATCCAATATTTGCCTACTGAACAAGCAAGGAAAATATTAAACAATAAAATGTCAGTGAATGTGTCTGCCAAGACAAATTCAGGACAAACATTAAAAGGGACGGTATCACTTTGGTATACAAAAGCAAGCACATTACCTGTTGTCGAACCAGGCGGATCTCCTGTCGGAGATTCTATCGTAGCGTCACTTGATGCTGACGGCTACCCAGCGACATTCAATGGTACATGGTTCCCGGTTCCCAATCGTAATTCGGAATACCAAACTTTTACTGTAAAGGAAAATGCAACTACGGAATTTAATGACTATCCAATCAATGGATGGAACATGCAAGGTCATGCTGATTGCAATTTAGCAACCTTCTTTGCAATTGTAGTCGGTTTTGCAGAGTTACCAATTAATCAAAGTATACAGTTTAATTCTATTAGCTTGGTGCCAGGCAATATCCCAACACGTCCAGCCCCACAGACGCCGGATGAAGTGCATCGTGAGTGCGAATATTATTTTGAAGCAAGTTATAACGCAGGCGTTGCAGGTGGAACACCTACTAGTGCTGGTATTGTTAGTTGTCCACAAAAAGTAGGTATTAATGGTGCCAATACATTAGCATACCCAGCCCCATTTTGTTTGATATATAGAACAGAAAAGTTTATTAATCCAACAGTATCTTTTTATACGTTTGGAGGCGTAGCAGATAAAGTCACTATTGATCTTAGAATTTCTAACACTTCCTCAACTGAAGATGTAGATATCACGAAGTGGACAGCACAAGCTATTAGTACTAAATCAGCAAGTTATTTACAAAATGATTCTATTGGATATCGGTCTATTGGAAGCACAAATCCTGCCTATAGCGCCAGCATTCGATTTCACTATCAACTCGATTCAAGACTAGGAGTAACTGTATGACGAAGTTTAATACTAATTTTAACGCTACATTGCCTTTTACTGATTTAGCTACTGTCATTCAACTTGGGCAAGCAACCGCTGTCAGCATGACAGTTCCAGGTGAAAGCTGGCAAAAGTACCGCGCAGAGATTAGATCAATTAGCGGTGATTACATTTGGGTTGCGCTCAACAAAACCGCTGTAATACCAACACCCGGTGCTGCAACAGCCATTCCTAATCAAGAATTTGCAGGCCAAGAATTAGTTCGCTATGTGAAAGGCGGTGACACCTTAAGCTTTATTACGACGCAAACAGCGGGTGTGCAGTGTGGAGTTTCATTATTAGAGCTTCCATCTGCCAAATAGTAGTGATATGCCCATGACAGCTATAACATAAGGAATTGTTATATGGTTTTGACAAAGAAGTTTAGCGAATTTGCAGAAGTAGATTTAACCGATCCAGATAATGAGCTGGTGGGCTTAAGCGGAAATACGAATGCGCGAGCACCCAAGGTAGTGATTTGGACAACTGCGACGCGTCCAACGCCTCCCTATAATGGGCTGATTGGTTTCAATGACGACTTGAACCAGTATGAATATTACAGCACAACGACAAATGAATGGATTCAATTAGAATCCGGTGGTGATATTGCGTCACTGATTGCTCGACTTGCTGCACATTCTCTGGGCGATGGTGCGTCTATGATTGGGTTGCAAAACCATGGCATGACGGTAGTTGACAAGACCGTGCAAAATCTCGCTGACGCATCTTTCATTGTCCAAACCAATAACGGTACTATGCAAAACGCGCAAGCGCTAGGTGATCTCGTGAGTGGCGTACTGAAAAGTGCAACTCTGACAGGTCTTGTTTCAATCAGTATACCATTGACTTCAATTGATGGTCTGGCCACTGCCGCAGATAAAATGATTTATACTACTGCGCCTGATATGTATGCGGTAACTGATTTGTCCGCATTTGCTCGGTCATTATTGGCTAATGTAAGTGCTTCAGATGCAAGGTTCACATTAGAGGCAGCTAAAAGTGGAATTAACAGTGACATCACCTCTATGGTGGGCATTGATGATGTGATTGCTTCTCCACTCGTAATTCAGATGGCACCTGCTGGACAGATTGTTACAGATTCCGGTAATGGAGATACTTTTACATTAGGTGCATGGGATACCAATGATACCAGTTATGTCACATTCATGACCTTCACTGCAAGTACTTCTCCTACTTGTGATTTAAACCCTGCGGTAACAATTGGTGGACAACCAATTGCGGTTGGGTTTGTCTCACAAAATGCAAAATATGTTGATCCAGATGGTGACAATGGCAATGATGGAGCCGTTTTATCACCTTATGCTGATCCATTTGCTGCAAGTGCTGCAATTACTGGTACCGTTGCTAATCCAAAGCTAATTACTGTCCAGGCGGGTGATTACAACACAACATCTTTCACGCTTAAACCTAATCAAACA
>JGI11643J11755_11780415_pt2 | contig 9374 bp, 14 predicted proteins | sample IowConreferecore_FD_11755 | JGI IMG/M metagenome (IMG submission 11755)
TTAATCTACCTGCTGGATAATAATTTATTAACCAAAGGAGCGTAGAGATGAAAGAAGCAACTTACATAAATGCTGAATTTTCAATTAAGCCATTGAACTTAGAAGATATACGCAAAGCTACTGATTTATTGAAAGCTAATAATTTAAAAGAACCTTTCCCGTTAGAAGTACAGCATAATGGCTGCGGAAAGTTTTTTGAATCTATTGCTAAAAATGGTATTTCTGACGAAGTAAGTCGTGGTGCAGTTGCAGAGCTTTATGGGATGAGGGTAATAGAGAGAGATGACATACCCCCAGGGCAAATTAGAATGGTTGATAAAGACGGAAATTTAATAAAAGTTTTTAACTTTAACCCCCATGCCTAAAAACAATGAATTAGAGAGGTTGCTGGAAGGTGGATTGCCATGTTCCGGACCCTTCTGTTCCCATGAAATACTAGATGACCATTATGTGGTTGACAAAATTTTCCTTAATGAAGTTTTTGAAGCCGGAGCCAAAGCAGAAAGAGCTAAATTGAGGGAGGTGCTTAAAAGTTTAGAAAAAGAAATTCATATTCTTGAAGACGGCGTACCAGTAGAAACTTATGGCTACGAAGAAACCTACAACCAGGCTTTATCCGACATTTCTAACTCCCTAAAAGACTAATGATGAAAATACCCTGCATGCTTGGTTTCCATAAATGGCGGCCAGAGATAAATAATATCTTCACTCCGACAACTGCCATTTTTAGAACCTATATGCGCTGCCAAAGGTGTAAGAAGTGGGGAGCATTAAGTTTTTACGAAAAGGTTTTAGACTAATTAAAGGAAAAATTGTATGAAGAAAATAATACTCGGTGTCTTAATAGGTTTAGGGTTGAGTGTTGGATTTTTAGTTGTTCATGCTGGTTATGTCCAAGATTTGGCGTGGCAACAGAAAGTAGCCGATATTCCTAGCACTGGGGTATATCGTTTTGAATGGTATGGTGACGTTTGTTATATGGCAGTTTCACCTTGGAGTAATGGACAGCCCACAATTAGTTGTCTTAAAAACTAACCCCCCTGGGGAGTGAAAGGAAAGTGCATATGGGACTAGAAGAAATTTATACCGAACAAGATATTTGGGATAGGTACTGTAAAATGTGGTATTGGTTTTCTGTAAAGTCTTACGCTAATTTTTAACCCCCTTGAGATTTAGGGGCTGTTGGTATGGCGGAAAATAAGACGCACAGTGTAGGTACACAATACGGTCAATAGGCGGTATCCTCGCCGAAGACACTATAAGGTGCAAATCCTTGTTGCCAACAGCTTTTAGCCTCTCAAGGCTAGTGGGAGAGGAGTGTTATACCGGTGATATTTGAAAAGTTAAAAGTTTACGCATGCTGGTGTCCAACCTGCCTTTAGTCTCTCCGCGCTGAGTCTGAAATAATTCGCGGGCAGGAATTACAGTCTTTGCCGACATCCTAGCCAGACTAGGGTGCTCAAGCGCAATTCGGCGTGACAGAGGGAGCGAGAGATACACCAGCAGCCGCAAGTTTTTAATTAATTAAGCTCGCACAGACGGGCGAAAGGGTCTTGTGTATGACTAAGGTTCAAACATGGGAAGAGCTTGCAGAAATATTAACTCAAAGAGGTTGGAGAGTTTTAGATAAGCCTCACCCGAACCAAAATGGACCCGACATGATAGTTGTCGACGACAAAACAGCTTATAGGATAGAGATTAAAGTCGCTCGTCTGAAGGATACAGGTAGCTGGGCGGTATCGCCGGTAGAAGAACCGAGTAAGCTATGTGACTTTGTGGCAATTAACATTGGCAACAGTTGGATTTTCAGGACCATGAGAGAACATCTGATTCAATGCTCTCAAAGTGGTTATGCGACGGTAACTGAACTGGCAGCCTTATTAAGAGAAGTATCTTAACTTGTATGGCAGATAAGCTTTTGGAGCTACTTGCCGAAGCGAAATAATTAACAGCCCAACCCGCACGGGCTAAGGAGAGGGGAATGTATGAAAAACGAAACCTGCAAGTATTGTGAAAAAGAAGCTCTATATAGTTTTGGTTGGATTGATAGCCGAGGACAGTGGCAAGACCAGCACGGAGTTTGCGACGGCCACAAAGACATTTCCTTCATGCAGCAGAATATATCGATGTCGCTTGACCAGTTGCGCAACAGGTGGCGGCACGAATCAGTGATTCATGTTCTGTGTAATAATCCTTAACCCCAGCCGTGGCGGGCTATAAGAGATAACGAGAATGAAGTTGTTTGCAAAATTGGATTGTTGGCTATTCGGCCATGGTCCCCACTTCGCTGGGATGTGTTGTACGTGCGGGGAGCAAAGATATTCAAAAGAAAAGCCGCCCATCTCCGAAGAGAGGGCGGCAGGCCAAGAGCGGCCTAAAGAGAAAATTATCAAATTCACCGCTACTACCGAATATCAAATGTGTCCAAAATGTAAATATGTATTTAAACCTAAATAATTAAGGGAAATGTATGGAAGTTAATTTTAGAAAACTCTACCAAAAAGTCAACCAGGGGGAATGGTGTAATGCAATTATAGGTTATTCTAATTTCCCTTTAAAATTTGAAACAAAAGAAGACGGATTTTATTGTACAGAGCAGCATTGTAGGTTAATTATTGATTTATGGATAGTTGTTTTACGGTTTGATTGGAACTCCAATAAGAATATTAAATTAAAATAAATGCCCCCAACAAACTTAGAGATAGAAAGGAAAACCAATGACTAAACTAAAAAGTATGAAGGCGTGGGCAGTAATTACTGATGGGAGTTTTACCTTTAGGGGAACTTTTTTCCAATCAGATATTTTCCCTACCAAAAAAGATGCTCGTAAATATGCAAAGGTACAACAAGAGAATTGGGATGATGACAATGAAGTTATACCCGTAAAAATAACCCCCATTAGGAGTAAAAATGACAAACACTAAATCCCAGCTCCGTTCCCGCTGGGTGGGGGAGGGGAAGTAGGGGGATGACATACGAAGAAGCAAAAGAATTACAGGAAGTAATTGATTATATGGTATGGAAGCAAAAGCATGATGAATTAGATAATATGCTCTTTGAGCAATGGACTAATGATAAAAAATAACTATGGACGGAAAAACAAAACTCATAATGGAAACTAATTTAAAGGAATGTATCTGTTATAAAGCCCATATTAACGGACGCTGTGAAGCTTGCCGAAATTACCATAAAGAAATGGTTGTTTTGAGTAAGGAAGTTATGGATTTAATCCAAAAGTATCCCAATGAAGTTAATCAATTAATTTATAGCTAAATGAGTAAAACAAAAATAGAAGTTGATGATCAGGAAGCAAGGGAGTTTGAGCTTTTTAGATTGTGTAAAATGCTAACAAATGGGGAAAGATTTGAATACTTACAGCACCAACGGACAAAAGAAGGGAGAGTGATTATTCATTTAAAGGTCAAAAAGAATGAATTGTAAGTATAATATTTGCATAAATATACGAAATAGCATATAATATAAACAACTCCCACATCTAACGTCTGTCGTTTGAACGACACATAGATTTAAGATTAAGACACACATTCCTGTCGGAGCTGAAGTTTCGTAACTTATGGTTACGGGGCTTTGGCTCCGATTTTTTATTTGCAAAATTATGTATGGCAGAAGTAGGCAGACCAACAATATTTACCCAAGAAGTACTACATAAATTAGAGTACGCTTTTTCGATGGGCTGTACAGACAACGAAGCTTGTATTTACGCTGATATTTCTCCCTCAAGTCTATATAACTACCAAAAAGAGAATCCTAAGTTTTTGGAGAGAAAAGACCAGCTTAAGGAAAACCCAGTTTTAAAGGCTAGAACTAAGGTTTTTAAAGAATTAGATAAGAATGTTTTAACTGCCCAGTGGTTTTTAGAGCGTAAGAAAAAAGATGAATTTAGCGCAAGAATTGAGCAAACAGGAAAAGATGGGGAAAGCTTACAACCACAAGTAATAGTCTATGGCAATACTGACCCCCTACAACTGGCAACCCGAACCGCACCAACTACAGATACTCCAAAACCCAGCGAGATTCAAGGTGATAGTGTGGCACCGCAAGGCACACAAGACAACACTGGCAATCAACGAACTGATACGATGGGCGAACGCAGTGAAGGGGACGTATTGGTACATAGCCCCATTTTACAACCAAGCGAAGAAGATAGTCTGGCAGGATCCGGAGATGTTAGCGAAATACTGCCCACCGGAGATATGGAAGAACCGAAATAATACTGAGTTATATATTCCTTTCCCCAATGGTTCAATTCTGTATGTTATGGGTGCAGATAAACCAAATACCTTGCGTGGGCCGAACCCTAGGGGGGTAATTTTAGATGAATGTAAAGATATAAAATTAGCAACAATTTGGGGCGGTATTATTCAGCCTATCATGACAGCAAACCCTAAAGCCTGGTGCTGGTTTATGGGAACAATAGAAAGCCAGGATGAATTTTGGACTAAGTATCAATATGCAAAAACAAGTGGTAATGAAAACTGGTTTGCTTCCCTATTAAAGGCTAGTGAAAGTGGAATTATAAATAAAGATGGGCTAGAAGAGGCAAGGAAGACCACTACTGAAGCATTCTTTAAGGCTGAATATGAATGTGAACCCTCTGCCAACGCTGCCGCTTTCTTCAGAAGAATTAAAGAAAACTTGTGGGAAGGTAATTTACAGAAAGAATACGGACATATCTATAAAATCGGTGCAGATTTAGCAAAATACCAAGACTGGACTGTACTGACACCATTTGACCTCACAACCTTTAAAGCTGGAACACAAGATAGATTTAACCAAGTTGACTGGAATTTACAAAAATCACGAATAGAAGCCCTATACCACCGCTTAGATTCCTCAAGTTTATCCGTAGACTCTACTGGGGTAGGTGACCCGATAGCGGAAGACTTAAAAAATAAGGGACTTAACTTAGACCCTGAAGAAGGTTACAAGTTTACAGAAACAAGTAGAAGGCAGTTACTGGACAATTTAGCTTTATTACTAGAACAAGACAAAATAAAGATACCAAATGACCCAGGGCTTATATCGGAATTAGAAAGTATGCGGTTTGTTCTTAAAACCACAGATGGTGGTAAAAATAAGATTCATGTGGAAGTGCCTGATAATTTAACTGATGACCGAATAATGAGTTTAGCTTTAGCGGTTTGGAATGTAAGAGAGCCTATTAAGCAACAAGAAGAAGAATTTAACCTTTATGGAACAAGTTTCAACTAAAATAGAAAAAACCAATACTGGATATAAGCTTAGTGGAAACCATATGATATTGTTTGATTATCATTGGGGTCAATGGACAGTCAATATTGAAGACTTAGAACAGCCCATAAGTGCTAAGTATCCTAACCTATTTAAAGTTGTTGCTAAAGTAGAACTACCTTACACGGAATATAAAGAAGAATATTACAGCATATTAAATTTACTTAAGTTATGGAGATGGAACATTGCTCATAAAATATTTAATTGGGCTTTTGGAAAGTATAGCCACCACTCAGAACCCCCATGGCCACAACCTTACAAATTTTTAGGTAAAATGGTTGATAAATACAGAAGCTCCCAGCTAGTAAATCACGGTAAATATTTTAAATTAAAAACTTATTTCAATGGCTGACGAAAATATTTTAGAAGTTGACATTAACAAAGAGGCTATTCAGATTGCCAAAAATGAAAAAACGGCGTGGGAAGATGCCTCTGTCTTCATCACCGAAAAAGTAGCTTTTCAAATGAGGAATGTGGTTAGAAAATGCCGTAAGAACTATTACGGCGTGTTTGACGAACCCCAAGACCCTGTTACCAAAAGAGATAAGATTTGGGTGCAACTTACCCATGAATTTTGTGAAGCAGAAAAGCATAACGAAGACGTTGATACAAAAGATATAAACTTTAAGGCTAAAAACCCTAAAGCCACGGACAAGGTGCAAATTGTTCGAGCTGTTAATAAAAATTATTTGGATGAACTGGATGATATTAACCCGTCCCATTTTGGGGAGGATTTAGACGAACTTATTAGCGATACCGTTATTGATGGAACGGGCGTATGGGAAACCCAGCCTATTTGGGATAAGAAGAAAAAGAAGTATGTACCCAAAAGGGAGAGAGTTGACCTTTTAAATGTGTATATTGACCCCTCGGCTAAATCTATTCAAGCAGCCTACCGTTTTACGGTTAGGCACTTAATGTTTGAAGATGAAGTTCGGTCAATGAAAGACTGGATTAATACTGAAGGGATAGAGGGGAGTTTTAATCTTCACCCAACAGACGATTTGTTAAACGGCAGCACTAGTACTTCTAATACTGGAAGCAAGCAAGTGGATGTATGGAAGATGTATGGTAAAGGCCCAAAGTATTTAATCACCGGTAAGAAAGCTGATACCGAGGAAGTTGATTTAAAAATCATTGTTTCTGGTTTATCCCGTGCTGGTAGTGAGCGGGTACATTTAATCGAAACCTATAATGGCATAAAGCCTTATGAAGAGGGTAGGCATACTAAAGTTCCTGGCCGCTGGTATGGTATGGGCATTGCCGAAAAGCTTATGTGGTATCAGTTATGGGCTAACCTGACTGTAAACAATCGGATTACCCGCCAGACCGTTGCCCAATTAGGTATTTTCAAAATAAAGAAAGGTGCGGGAATTACCCCACAAATGATTGCAAGGCTTGCGGTCAATGGTGCTTTAAGTGTCAACAACATGGATGATGTAGAAAACTTCCCCATGCAAGAACCAGGAGCGACTTCCTACAAAGACGAAGACGTTATCCAGCTTAGGGCGCAACGGGTTACTGGACAGTACCAAGTTGCTACTGGAGAGCAGTTACCAGCCTCTACTCCGGCTACTAACGCTGCTATTCAACAAAATGCTTCCCAGTCTAATTACTCATTAAAACGTGAAGGTATTGGGTTTTTCTTAGAGAAGTGGGAAAAAAGGCAAGTGTTACCGATTTTGCTTTCTAACCTAAAAATTGGTGAAGCAGTCCGTATGGGTTTTGAGCCTGATGAACTTAGAAAATATGATGAAGCCAATGTTAATAAAGAACTTGCGCCACAATTACAGGCACTAAATGACCAAGGCATAATGTTTGACCCAGAACAAGCAACTATGGCTAAGGAGTCAGCATTGGAAAAGTTACGCAATAACCCAAACAGATTCATCACCATAGAAGAAGCTTTAGATTGGCTAGATTACGATTGTGAAGCGTTTGTTACTAATGAAAAGATTGACAAGAACGTACTGTCTTCCAATATTTTAACAGCTATACAGATTGCGCCTGAATACAAAGACCAGCTCATGCAAGCGGCGTTTGACATTTGGGGATTGGATTTAAGAAAGCCTGAAATGCCAGCTATGCCTCAAGGTATGGGTGGAATGATAGGTGGTATGCAAGGTCTACCAAGCGGACAGCCATCAGTCGGAGTGCCAGTACCAACCCAAAACCCACAGCAAACATTAACTAACGCAGTCACCAATGGAATTAGATAAAGAAACTCAAAAAGTATTAAGTGAAGGTGAAAAAATACGGGATGGGATTAACAGCGATTTTTGGCGGATTATTCGTGGTAAACTAACAGACTTAATTAATTCCCAAGATTCGCTTAGTGCCATGGAGTTTGAGGGAAAGTCTACTGAGCAGAAAGCACTTGAAGCAGAATCAAGAGCTAACACGGTTGCGACGTTAAAACAGTGGCTTGCGGATATTGAAGGAACTGCTGAAACACATGATTATAATAAGAATCTAACTGAAGACGATAAAGACTCATTAATTAAAATATACAAATAGTATGGGTAAGAAAAAAGGTGGTAAAAAGTCTTGTTAAGGCTTTTTCTGGAAGCTGTGTCGCGAACCGGCTTTCAGAAAACTTCTTAATATAAAAGTCGATGAGAAGTTCTAAACAAATTTAGAATTCTTACTATGGAAAACCTTAACCCAGAAGATACCTTACCTGGTGGCGAAGATATTGCGCCGTCAGACGGCCAAGGGTCGGAATCCGAAGTCGTGGAGCTTAAAGACATCTTAAAGTCAGCTCTCGGCAAAGAATTTCCGGATAATGAATCTGCCCTTAAATCCATCAAAGACACTTATAGCTTTGTAGGCAAAGCAGGATGGTATAAAAAAGCCGTTGATGCCGTAGCCACAGCGAAAGGCCTAGATGAAAAGGGGGCGGTTAAATATATTATGGAAAATCTACCCCAAGAGCCGTTGCCTCAAACACCTGCCCCGCAGGTTGAGCAACCGGCCGTTGACCAAAATAAGTTTATTTCCCGTGAACAATACGAGAATGATATGTTCTTTAGCAAAAATCCTGACCTAGAGCCACATAGGGCTTTATTATCAGATTTGCAAAAGGCTACTAATAAGTCCCTTTCCGAAGTCGTCCAGTCGGATGCTTTTAAAGGGATCTATGACAAAGCCAAAGCCCACGATGAGTTTAAGAAGTCTAAATCTGTCCTTATGAGTAATCCGAGATTAGGACAGGTTCAAGACAAAATGACTCAAGCCCGTGAAGCCGTTAAAAGAGGTGATACTAATACCGCCCGTGCAAACGCAGTGGGTGCTGTATTAGACGCTTTTGAGTCAAGATAGTTCTTTGAAACGTCCTATCGTGTAGGACAAATTTATGGCATCAGACGCAATCTTGCGTTCTTATGGCGACACTAGCGCCCGTGAAGACGTGGTAATGAACGCCGTGGAAATTTTGACCGCTCAAGAAGACCAAATCTTCAACCAGTTGGGCAAGACTTCTGCGATGAACACTATCCACTCTTACTTAGTTGACACTCTCCGCACTGCTGCTTCCGCAGCAGTTGAAGAAGCTGCCGACTATACCGCTTCCGCCAACCAAACGCCTACCCGTTTGACCAACCTTGTTCAGATTTCCGCTATTAACTATAAAGTATCCCGCACTCAGCAGGATATTTCCCACTATCAGGGCAATGACGAATTAAATCGTCAAACCGAAAAAGCTTTGAAAGACTGGGGTAATAGTGTGGAATTTGACTTGGTTCGCCAGACTGTAGCTTCAGGTGTTTCTGGTACTGCTCCAAAATTGAGCGGTATTATTGAAGCAACCTCCAAGTCTACCAACCACACCACCCAAACTTCTGGTACTATCTGGAACGCTACTATCCTTGACGGCTTAATGAAGCTGAACTGGGATAACAGCAACGGTGACGTGGCTCAAGACTTGTACATGGGTTCGTTCCTCCGCACTAAGACTGATGGTTTCACCCAGAAGTCTAACGTTGTGGTCAACAACCCAGGCGGTCAAACCTCCATTGTCCGTACTGTAACCACTTACGAAACCGCTTTTGGCACTTTGCGCATTCATACCCACAGGTATGTACAAGCAGCTGCCGATTTGACTG